>Ga0209793_1000189_pt1 | contig 104518 bp, 103 predicted proteins | sample EBPBio122009_DNA_FD_185863 | JGI IMG/M metagenome (GOLD analysis project Ga0209793, IMG submission 185863) | Wastewater treatment Type I Accumulibacter community from EBPR Bioreactor in Madison, WI, USA - Reactor 1_2/2/2009_ DNA (SPAdes) (version 2) | ecosystem: Engineered > Bioreactor > EBPR... | reverse complement strand
CGCCACGCCCCAGGGGTCGAGCCCGCTGCCGGGGCGGGCGATGAGAAGGACCCCGGCGAAGCCCAGTGCCGCGCAGACCCAGCCCAGGGCGCTGACCCTCTCGCCCAGGATCGGGCCGGAGGCGAGCATCAGGAGGACCGGGGTGATGTAGATGATCGCCACCGACTCGGCCACCGGCATCACCTTGAGCGCAAGGAGCATGGTGATGGTGGCGAAGGCCAGGAAAAGCCCGCGCAACAGGACGAGGCCTGTGCGCCGGGTCCGCCAGACGGCGCTGCGGTGGCGGGGCCACATCGTGATCAGGACGAGAACCAGGTTGATCAGGTAACGCGCCGAGAGGATCAGGGTGGCGGCGTAGAGCATCGAGAGATGCTTCCCGAGCGTGTCACCCGCCGCGAAAAGCAGCGTCGCGGCCACGACCAGCGCCACGCCTTTCAACGGATTGCCTTCGGGATGCATCGGGTCTCCTCGCGGGGCGGAGCCTAGACCGGGGCGACAGCGAGGGGAAGGGCGGGCGGCGCCGAGGCCGCCACGCGTGGCGCGGGAAGACCCGCCAAGAATTCCAGTGGGTTGGCTGTGCGCATTCATCAACGGTTAACCGGCAATCACCGCGCATGTGGCGGCGGGAGGGCAGCGGTCGGCCAGATAAAACGGCCCGCTGAGGGAAATCCCGCGGGCCGTTGGTTTTGGTGGCAGGCCGGGAGGAGGTGGCCTGCCGCCCTGTCGAACCTCAGCTGTGGTAGGCCTGTTCGCCGTGGCTGGTGAGGTCCAGCCCTTCGCGCTCGGCGTCGACCGGAACCCGCAGGCCCAGGACCATATCCACCACCTTGTAGAGCACCGCTGAAACCACGCCGCACCAGATCACGGTGATCGCCACGGCAAGGATCTGGGTGCCGACCTGCGCGCCCATGGTCACGCCCTCGGCATAGCCCTGCCCGCCGAAGCCAGAGGCCGCCAGGACGCCGGTGCCGATGGCGCCGATGATCCCCGCGACGCCGTGGATGCCGAACACGTCGAGGCTGTCGTCATAGCCGGCTTTCACCTTGACCACGGCGACGAAGTAGTAGGCCACCAGCGAGGCAATGGCCCCAAGGACGATGGCCCCGACCGGCCCGACCGCACCCGCTGCCGGGGTTACTGCCACGAGGCCCGCGATGATGCCCGAGGCCGCACCCAGCGCCGAGGATTTGCCGCGGATCAGCTTCTCGGCCAGGAGCCAGGCGACCGTCGCGCCCGCCGTCGCAGTGAAGGTGTTGATCACCGCCAGCGTCGCCAGCGTACCTGCCCCCAGCGCCGAGCCCGCGTTGAAGCCGAACCAGCCGACCCAGAGCATCCCCGCACCGGCCATGGCGAGCGGCAGCGAATGCGGCGCCATGTTGTCCTTGCCGTAGCCGGTGCGCTTGCCCAGCATGAGCGCGCCGACCAGCCCCGCGATCCCGGCGTTGATGTGCACCACCGTGCCGCCCGCGAAGTCCAGAACCCCCCAGCCGAAGAAGAGGCCGTTTGCGTCCCAGGCCATGTGGGCGATGGGGAAGTAGACGAATGTCACCCAGAGCACCGAGAAGAGCACCGCCGCGCCGAACTTGATCCGTTCGGCGAAGGCGCCGACGATCAGCGCCGGGGTGATGGCCGCAAAGGTCATCTGGAAGGCGATGAACAGGTATTCCGGGATCGTCCCCGCCTCGGACGAGGCGTCGACGCCCTTCAGGAACAGCTTGCCGAAGCCGCCGAAATAGGCGCTTTCCGAGCCGCCGAAGGCAAAGGAATAGCCGTAGACCACCCAGACGATCATGATCGTGGTGGCGATGCCGGTGACCTGCACCAGCACCGACAGCATGTTCTTGGCGCGCACGAGCCCGCCGTAGAACAGCGCCAAGCCCGGCAGGATCATGAACATGACCAGCACGGTCGCCACGATCATCCAGGCGGTGTCGCCGGTATCCAGCCCCGAGACCGGGGTCACCACTTCGGCCACTTCGGCCACGGCCTCGGTGGTCTCCTGCGCCCAGGCGGGCAGGCTGGCGAGAAGCGCGGCAGAGAGCGCGCCGAGGCCAGCGAGTTTCGCATTCATCTTCATGTCAGGTGTTCCCCTCTTCCCCGCCGGTCACAGCGCGTCGTCATCGGTTTCGCCGGTGCGGACCCGCACGGCGTGCTCTACGTCGAGGACGAAAATCTTTCCGTCGCCGATCTTGTCGGTCTTGGCAGCCTTCTGGATGGTCGTGACCACCTGGTCGGCCAGGGCGTCGGCCACGACGATCTCGAGCCGGACCTTCGGCACGAAGTTCACGGCATACTCCGCGCCACGATAAATCTCGGTGTGGCCAGACTGGCTGCCGAACCCCTTGATCTCGGTCACCATCATGCCCCTCACCCCGATTGCGGTCAGCGCCTCGCGGACCTCGTCGAGCTTGAACGGCTTGATTGCTGCAATGATGAGCTTCACCTTCTGTCCCCTCGTTCCGTTGCATCAGGGCGCACCCTTCGAAGGGAATGAGGCGGTCGAATGCTGCACCTGCACAAGAAACGGACAGGGGCGGAGGCGGCAGAAGCGCCGCGAAGTGCACAATTTCTGCACTTCGCAGGACTGATGCCCAATTCTTGAGCGGCAAAGCGATGCGAATCGTGGTCTGCCCGACTTCGCTTTTCAGGAAATCCGGGCTATGGTCGCCGCCAAACGGGCCCAAAGCAGGCCCAGCTCACGAGTGGCAGAGCAGGCATGGCAGCGAAAGACCGGGGGCGCGGCCCCCTTGTAGCGGACAGACGGTATACTTCCTCGCGCGGGGCGGGCCAGGGCGGCTCGGGCGGCGGGCCGAGGAAACCTGCGCCGCCGAAAAGCACGAAGGCCCCCCGCAAGCGCAGCCGGACACCCCGGCCCCGGCGGCAGCACGGGCTGGTGATCGGGCTGATCCTGACGGTCTGGCGGGTGCTCTGGGGCATCGCCTGGCGGGCGACGGCAATCGGTGCGCTGCTCTATGGCGGGGTGGTCTGGTATTTCTACGCGCAGCTTCCCGAGGTCGCCGATCTGATCGACGGGCGGGCGCGGGGATCGGTCACGATGCTGGACCGCGACGGCGAGGTCTTCGCCTGGCGGGGTGAGACCTTCGGGGGCATGGTGACGGCGGACAGCGTCTCGCCCTGGCTGCATGACGCGGTGGTGGCGACCGAGGACAAGCGATTCTACTGGCATTTCGGCATCTCGCCGCGCGGCATCGCCAGCGCGATCCGCATCAACCTGGCCGAGGGACGGGGTGCTTTCGAGGGCAACGGCGGGTCGACCATCACCCAGCAGACGGCCAAGCTTCTGTGCCTGGGGGTGAAGTGGGATCCGAAGCAGTGGAAGTCGGAGGCGGAATACGAGAAGGACTGCCGCAAGGGCGGCATGTGGCGGAAGATCAAGGAAGTGCCTTTCGCGATGGCAATGGAGGCGAAGTATTCCAAGAAAGACATCCTGACGATCTACTTCAACCGGGCCTATCTGGGCGCGGGCGCGCGCGGCTTTGAGGCTGCGGCACAGCGCTATTTCGGCAAATCGGCGAAGGATGTCAGCGTGGCGGAAGCGGCGATGCTGGCGGGCTTGCTGAAGGCACCCTCGACCTACGCGCCGACCGCAAGCATGGAGCGCGCGCGGACCCGGGCCGCGGTGGTCATCGGGCTGATGGAGGAGCAGGGCTACCTGACCAAGGCCCAGGCTGACGACGCACGGGCCAATCCGGCGGTGCTGTCGAAGGCGGCGAAGCAGAAGGCGGGCGGCTATTTCGCCGACTGGGTGATGGAGACGACGCCGGACTATCTGGCGCGCGACACCACCGAGGACGTGGTGATCGAGACGACGCTGGACCAGGACCTGCAGAAGAAGGCCGAAGAGGCTTTGGCCTGGGTCTTCGAGAACAAGGTCAAGGATGGGTCCAAGGCGCAGGCCGCCATCGTGGTGATGAGCGCGGACGGCGCGGTCAGGGCGATGGTGGGCGGGCGGAACCTGCCCAATGCGGGCGACTTCAACCGGGCGACGCAGGCGCTGAGGCAGACGGGGTCGACCTTCAAGCCCTTCATCTACGCCGTGGCGATGGACCTAGGCTACAGCCCGATGGACTATGTCGAGGACACGCCGATGTGCATCTACACGGCGGGGTCGGGCGACTGGTGTCCGCAGAATTACGACAAGAAGTTCAAGGGCCGGATCACCCTGACCCAGGCCCTGGCCGAAAGCCGGAACATCCCGGCGGTGCGGGTTTCGGAAGCCGTGGGGCGCGATCTGGTCAAGCAGGTGGCAACCGACTTCGGCCTGGCGCAGAACTTCGCCAACGGCCCGGCGCTGGCGCTCGGCGTGTCGGAATCGACGCTGATCGACATGACCGGCGCCTTCGCGGGCATCCTGAACGGCGGGTCCTCGGTCACGCCCTATGGTCTCAACGCGCTGAAGCTGAAGGGGATGGACGAGCCCCTGTTCGGCGCAGGTGGTGGGATCGGCGAGCGCGTGATCAGCGAGAAGGCGGCCCATGCACTGACCTATATGATGACTGAAGTGCTGAACTCCGGCACCGGGGGCCGGGCGCGGCTGAAGGACCGCGAGGCGGCGGGCAAGACCGGCACCACGCAAAGCGCGCGCGACGCCTGGTTCGTGGGCTTCACGGCGGATTATGTGGTGGGCGTCTGGATGGGCTATGACGACAACAAGCCGCTGACCGGCGTCACCGGCGGGGGGTTGCCGGCGGAAATCTGGCACGAGGTCATGGTGCGGATCAACGAGGGCCTGCCCGCCAAGCCGCTGATCAAGGAAATCCCGGATTCCACCTATGCCCCGATCGGGACCGGAACCGGCGAAGGCGCAGTCGCGGCCGAGGACGTGCCCTATTTCGATGACCCGAACGCGCCCACCTACGACGAGGTTTATATCGACCCGGCGACCGGCGAGGCGATCCCGGTCTATGACGGCCCGCCCCCGGCTGGCGCGGTGCTGGAAGGGCCGGTGAGGGAAGCGCCCAGAGGCGACGTTGTCGAACAGCTGCTGGATGGCATCCTGGGCGGGAACAACTGACGCGCTTGACGGGTGGGCCTGCCGGACATGGCCTTGCAGAAAGGTCCGGCTGACCGGAGAGCGCCATGCGCTATCCTCCGGCAAGGGGTCGCGAGCGGGTTCGAGACTTCCGGCATCACCTGGAGCGGTCCTGCTTTTCTCAGGCCCGGCGGGGCAGGTGACGGTCGCGCCCTATTCGACCAGCGAACCCGGGCCGTCGCGGACGGTCGGGGCGATCAACGGCTGGCTGGGGCCGCAAATGACGCGACTTTCCGGCCTGACCGGCGACCAGGCGGCAGCGGTCGCCACCGCGCCGGAGAAGTCGGGATCACGCAGCCGCGCTGGCGGTGCGCGGCGGTGGCTTCGTCACCCCTCGCCAACCGCGAGAGAAGACGAAGCCGCCGGTCAGAGTTTCGCGAGATCGGCGATCAGGCGGTCGAGGTCGCCGCCGCGCTGGTCGAGAAGCGCGCCCATCTCGGTGCGTTCCGAGGCCAGCATGTTCACCCCCTCGATGATGATGTTGAAGAACAGGCTCTTGCCGGATTTGTCCGACACATGCCAGCGCACCTCGAACGGGGATTCGCCCTTCATGTAGGCCGTCGAGATCACCTCGAAGAAGCTCTTCACCGCGCGGGCATCCGACACCTCGATCCGCCCGCCGATGAATTCGCGGAAGCGGCGGCCGTATTTGCGGCTGATGTAGCCCTGGAAGGCCGCGGTATAGGCGGAAAGCTGGCTCTTGGAGGCCGAGCGCGCCGCCGTGCCGAGGACCGACCGCGCGATGGCGGGAACATCGGCGTAGCGGGCGAAGAGCTTTTCGAAATCCTTCAGCATCGCGGCTTCGGACTTGCCCGAGTTGATGATGGAATTGATGTCGCCCACGGTCTTGTCGACCAGCGTCTTCGCGGCATCCGCAGTCAGGGCAAGGGCGGGCAGCGGCAGCGCGGTCAGCGCGCCGACGGTGGCCAGTCCGGCCACGAAACCGCGGCGCGAGAGGATCAGGTCATTGGGCATAGGGGTCCTCGTAGGGGTCGATGAATCCGTCGTCGATCGGAGCAGCCGCATTGCTCGGGGCATCTGCATAGGGGTCGATGAAACCGTCTTCGCCGGTGTCACCCGCCGCTCCATCGCCCTTGCCCAGCTGGAAGCGCCGGTTCTGCAGGTAGAGGAGCCGCGCCTGAGCATAGCTGTCCGCGCTTTCATATAGGAGCGAATCCACCGTCGCCGAGAACCGATCCCGATCACCAAGCCGTGAGAGGATCTTGAGGATCGTCGCCGCATTCGCCTCGCGCTTCGGCAGCGCCAGCCGAACCGGGTTCAGCGCAAGGTCCGTGACCATCCCGACGGTATCGCGGGCCGTGGAGGGGCCGGCGAACGGCAGCTCCATATAGGGTCCTTCGCCCACACCCCAGACATGCAGCGTCTCGCCGAAATCCGTGGGCTTGCCCTCGACCCCGGCGAAGGAGGCGAAGTCGACCAGGCCGAAGACCCCGAACGTCAGGTTCGCCAACAGGCGGACGGAGTTTTCGCCGGCATCAGCCAAGCGGAACTGGAGAAGGTTGTTGGCGATGTCGCCGGGCAAATCCAGCGTGTCGGCCACATTGCCCACGGCGCGCTTCAGCGGGTCGGGCACCACGCCATAGCCTTTCGAGGCCGGGCCGACCAGCGCCCGGTCAACGCCCTTGTTGAAGGCATGGACCTTGCGATTCGCCGGCTCGAACGGGTCGTTGATGCCGTTCGAGTCACGGGCACCGCCGCAGGCGGACAAAAGCGCCGCTGTGATAGCCACCGCCGAAATGCGTCTGATACGCCCTGAAGTAAATGAAATGTTCAGACCCATGTTCCTATTGTTCGGCCAGCACGCCCCTAACATTGGTCTCGCGCGGGCGTTGGCAAGGCATAGAACCCCGACTTGCCCAAGACAACCGGCAAGCGCGGCAGATGCACCACGCATGGCAGGAAGGTGCCAAGGAACGGATGATGGACCCGACCGCGAAATACAGGACCGATCCACGGGAAGGTATCGCCGAACTGGCCGCCGCCAGAGCAGGTTCGCGCCAGGCGGTGGCGGTGGCCTTCGTCTTCTCTGCGCTGGTCAACCTCTTGATGCTGACGGCGCCACTCTACATGCTGCAGGTCTATGACCGGGTGCTCGTCTCGCGGTCGGAAGAGACGCTTCTAGCGCTGACGCTGCTGGTGGCGTTCCTGTTCCTGACGATGGGGGTGCTGGACTATGCGCGGGGCCGGATCATGGCCCGGGTCGGCGCGCGGCTGCAGCAGCGGCTGGACGCGCGCGTGCTGACCGCCGCCTTCCGCCGCCTGACGGTCGCCCCGCAGGATACCGCCGCCCTTGCCGCGCAGAAGGATCTCGACGCCATCGCCCGGTTCTGGGCCTCGCCCGTTCTGCTGGCGCTGTTCGATGCGCCTTGGGCCCTGGTCTTCGCGGGCGCGATCTTCGTTTTCCACCCCTGGCTTGGCTATCTCGCCCTCGGCGGGGGGCTGGTGATCGTCGCGTTGAGCTGGCTGAACCAGCAGGGGACCGACGCGCCCTTGCAGGTGGCGAATCTTGCCACGCTGGCGGCGGAACGCCAGGCCGAGAACCTGAAGTCGGAATCGGAGCTGATCCAGGCCCTGGGGATGGCCGGCGCGGCCTTCGCCCGGCTGAAGCTGCGCCGCGACCGGTCGCTTGAGGCGGGGCTGATGGCTTCGGACATCTCGGGGCGCTACTCGGTGCTGATCAGGACTTTCCGGCTGTTCCTGCAATCGGCGATGCTGGGGATGGCCGCCTGGCTGGTGCTGCGGCAGGAGCTGTCGGCCGGGGCGATGATCGCCGCGTCGATCCTGATGGGCCGGGCGCTGCTGCCGGTGGAACAGGCAGTGGGCCAGTGGCCGACCGTCACCCGCGCGCGGCAGGCCCAGGACCGGCTTGCCGGATTGCTGGCCGAGACGCCGCCATCACCGCCGCGAACCGAGCTGCCCCGACCCCGCGGGGTGCTGGCGGTGAAGGGCCTGACCGTGGTGCCACCTGACGCTTCGACGCCGGTGCTGCGCGGGCTGACCTTCCAGCTGGCGCCGGGGCAGGCGCTGGGGGTAATCGGGCCGTCGGGGTCGGGCAAGTCCTCGCTCGCCCGCGCGCTGACTGGCGTCTGGCGGCCCGTCGCGGGGCGGATCCGGCTGGATGGAGCGACGCTGGATCAGTACGACCCCGACGCGCTGGGTCGCCATCTCGGCTATCTGCCGCAGCGGGTGACGCTGTTCGACGGCACGATTGCCGACAACATCGCCCGGCTGCAACCGGACGCCGACCCCGGCGCGATCATCGCGGCGGCGAGGGCGGCGGCAGCGCATGAGATGATCCTGAACCTGCCCGAGGGCTATGACACCCAGGTCGCAACCATGGGCAGCCGCCTTTCCGGCGGGCAGATCCAGCGCATCGGCCTGGCCCGCGCATTGTTCGGCGACCCGGTGTTCCTGATCCTGGATGAACCGAACTCGAACCTCGACAATGACGGCTCGAAGGCGCTGAACCAGGCGATCCGCGCGGCCAAGGCGCGGGGGGCGTCGATCCTGATCATGGCGCACCGCCCGGCGGCGATCCAGGAATGCGACATGCTGCTGGTGATGACCGAAGGCGCCGCCACCGCCTTCGGCCCGCGCGATACCGTCCTGCGCCAGACCGTCCGCAACGCGACCGAACTCGTCCGCTCGGCCGCGCCCGCGGGTGCCGCATGAGTCCTGTGCTGTCGATCCGCCGCCCGGTGATCCTGGGCCTGGCCGCCATGCTGACGCTGGTCGCGGGCTTCGGTCTCTGGGCCACGCTGACCCATATCTCCGGCGCCATCGTCGCCCAGGGCCGGATCGAGGTGGAGCGCGACCGTCAGGTCGTCCAGCACCCCGATGGCGGTGTGGTCGCAGAAATCCTGGTCCGCGAGGGGGCAAGGGTCGAGGCGGGGCAGACCCTCCTGCGGCTGGACGGGGCAGCATTGCGCTCGGAGCTGACCATCGTCGAGGGACAGCTTTCGGAGCTGACCAGCCGGGGCGCACGGTTGGCCGCCGAACGCGACGGGCGGACCACGCTGGAGTTTCCGGCCGACATCCTGACCCTGGCCAAGACCTCGCCCAAGGTGACCGCCCAACTGGACGGCCAGCGCCGCCTGTTCCAGGCCCGGGCCGCAACCCTGGCCGAAGAGCGCGATCTTCTGTCACGGCGCATCGACCAGACCATCGCACAATCGAACGGGATCGCCGCGCAAAGCACCGCCCTGGCTCGCCAGCTTGACCTTGTCGAACAGGAACTGGCTTCGCAGCAAAGGTTGCTGGAGAAGGGGCTGACGCAGGCCGGGGCGGTGCTGGCCTTGCAACGCGAAGAGGCCCGGCTCGAGGGCCAAATCGGCGAGCTTGAGGCCGAGCTTGCCCGCACCCGTGATCAGGTGACGGAGATCGAGATCGAACGGTCGAACCTGGAGACCCGCCGCCGCGAGGATGCCGCGACCGAGTTGCGTCAGATCGAACCGCTGGTTCTGGAACTTACCGAGCGCCGCCGCGCGCTGATCGAGCGCATCGACCGGCTGGAGATACGCGCACCCGTCGCGGGGATCGTTCTGGGGCTGCAGGTCACGACACCGCAATCGGTGCTGCGCGCCGCGGACCCGGTGCTGTATGTGATCCCGCAGGACCGCCCGCTGGTGATCACCGCCCGCATCGCGCCGATCCACATCGACGAGGTCTCGCCTGGCCAGGAAGCGGAGCTGGTCTTCCCGGCCTTTTCCGCCCGCGACACCCCGCATCTTCTGGGGCGGGTCACGCTGATCGCACCCGATGCGCTGACCGATCCACATACCGGGGCGACCTATTACGCCGCCGAGCTGCAGCTTGCCGCAGGCGAGCGCGCCCGGCTGGGCGCGCGCAGCCTGGTGCCGGGAATGCCGGTCGAGGTTTTCCTGCAGACCGGGCGCCGCACCCCGCTGGCCTATCTGATCAAACCCTTCGCCGACTATTTCACCCGCGCCTTCCGGGAGAGCTGAACCGTCGAAAACCTATCGCGCGATTGTGCGGAAAATCGCCACGACGCCGCCCAATGGGCCAAGACTGACCCTTAAATGGCCACAAAGCTTGGGCTAGATACGCACAACCACCGGATGTTTGCGGGAATCGAGGCGGAATTGGGCGGAATTGTGGCAAACCGGACCGCATGGATCGAAGCGCTGCGCACGAAGCTGCGGCTGACGGCGGTCACTTCGACGGATGGCTGGGCGCGGACCTGGGCCTCGCGCGCCGTGGCCGCCGCGGTGCGCGCCTTCCTGGTGATGATCCTGATCGTGGCGCCCTCGGTCATCCTGCCCGGCATCGGCACCGATACCAAGCAGATCGTGGCGCTTCTGGCGCTCTTCGGCGGCGCGCTCGTCTTCTTCGAATACAACGCGGTCTATCCCAGCCTGATCGAGTTCCGCGACGGCGCGCCTTACAACCGCATCCGTTATCTGATGATGCTGACCATCGTGGTCGTGCTGTCCTCCATCGTCGCGGATCTTGAGGATTCGACAACCGTCTCGCGGCTTTTCCATGCGCTTGGCCTTTTGATCGGCGCGGCCTTCGACTTCCCCTATTCGCCGGTGCGTCTGGCCAGCTACATGCTGGACGACACCGCCACTGCCGCGCAGATTGTGCAGGTCAAGGTGGCGGCAGCGACAGCCTATCTGATCTCGCTCTTCTCGCTCGCGCTCTTCGTCATCGTGCTGAAGCTGGTCGGCTGGCCCTCGACGAAAGCCGCGTTCAACGTCTGGGTGAACCTGCCCACCTTCGAGCCGACGGCGGGCGGCGACGTGGTCGACCGGCTGGTGCGCGATTCCCATGCCAATCTCGCGGTAGGCTTCCTGCTGCCCTTCGTGGTCCCGGCGCTGGTCGCGGTCCTGACCTCCGGCATTCCGGCGGATACGCTGACCTCGCCGCAGACGCTGATCTGGACCATGGCGCTTTGGGCCTACATGCCGGCGGCGCTGATCATGCGGGCCGTCGCCATGGCGCGGATCGCCGACATGATCCGCATCAAGCGGGCGGCAAAGCTCGCGGTACTGGGCGCGATCGAGCCATCGAAGCTGGATCACGACGACGACGAGGACGACGATCTTTAGACGCTTCTTCCTGCTGGCGACGCTGCTTTGCACACCGGCCACCGCCGAGACGCTGCGGGTGGCGACCTGGAACGCAGGCCTGGACCGCAAGGGGCCGGGGCTTCTGGTGCAGGACCTCGCCAGGGGGGGCGACCCGCAGACCGCTGCCGTCGTACGGGTGCTGGCGGTGCTGGACGCCGATGTGATCCTGCTGACCTCGGTAGACTATGACCGGGGCGGCGTGGCGCTGCGGCTTCTGGCGGAAAAGCTGGCCGCGGCAGGGGTCGACTATCCCTATCGTTTCGCCTTCCGGCCGAACACCGGGATGCAGACCGGCTTCGATGTCGACGGCAACGGGCGGCTGGGCGACCCGCGCGACGCGCAGGGTTTCGGGTGGTTTTCCGGCAATGCGGGCATGGCGATCCTGTCGCGGCTTCCGGTGGATCAGGCAGGCGCGCGGGACTTCTCCGGTTTCCTCTGGCGCGACCTGCCGGGCGGGCTTTCGGACGATCCGCCGGAGCTGGCATCCGTGCAGCGGCTGGCGACGACCGGGTTCTGGGATGTGCCGGTGGAGACCGCGTCCGGCCCGCTGCACCTTCTGGCCTGGCACGCGACGCCACCGGTCTTCGACGGGCCGGAGGACAGAAATGGCCGCCGCAACCATGACGAGGCGGCCTTCTGGCGGCTGTTCCTGGAAGGCGGCCTGCCGATGAGCCCGCCGGAGGGGCCCTTCATCCTGCTGGGCGACGGCAACCTCGACCCCGCCGATGGTGATGGCCTGCGCGAGGGGATCGCGGGGCTTCTGGCGCATCCGGCGCTGCAGGACCCCGCGCCGAAGGGGCAAGCGGATCGGAAGGACCCCGGCCAGAGTGGCGACCCACGGCTTGATACCGTGCTCTACCCCGACCTCGGCGGGTTGCGGCTGGACTATGTGCTGCCTTCGGCCGGGCTGACGGTGAAAGATGCGGGCGTGCTGTGGCCCGCAGCGGGCGACCCGGCATTGGCCGACCTTACCGCCGCCTCGCACCACTTCCCGGTCTGGGTCGACATCGCCCTGCCCTGAGCCGCTCTCCGCTTGAAGTTTTCGCGGCGAAAAGCTAGGCGAATCGCGACAGCTTTTTCAGGAGCACGCGCGTGGCAAACCCTTCCCTCCTCATCCTCGCCGGCGACGGCATCGGCCCGGAAGTCATGGCCGAGGTGAAGAAGATCATCGGCTGGATGGGCGCGAAACGCGGCATCAAGTTCGACGTCAGCGAGGATCTGGTGGGCGGCTGCGCCTATGACGCGCATGGCACCCCGCTGACCGATGCGACGATGGCCAAGGCGCAGGACGTCGACGCGGTGCTGCTGGGCGCGGTGGGCGGGCCGAAATACGACAAGCTGGACTTTTCCGTCAAACCGGAGCGCGGCCTTTTGCGCCTGCGCAAGGAAATGGACCTGTTTTCGAACCTGCGTCCCGCGCAATGCTTCGACGCGCTGGCCGATTTCTCGTCGCTGAAGCGCGAGGTGGTGGCGGGCCTGGACATCGTCATCGTGCGCGAGCTGACCTCGGGCGTCTATTTCGGCGAGCCGCGGGGCATCTTCAAGGAAGGCAACGAGCGGGTGGGGATCAACACCCAGCGCTACACCGAATCCGAGATCGCCCGGGTGGCGAAATCGGCCTTCGAGCTGGCGCGGAAGCGGGGCAACAAGGTCTGCTCGATGGAGAAGGCCAATGTGATGGAATCCGGCATCCTCTGGCGCGAGGTGGTGCAGGAGGTGCATGACCGCGACTACCCGGATGTCGAGTTGAGCCACATGTATGCCGATGCGGGCGCGATGCAGCTGTGCCGCTGGCCCAAGCAGTTCGACGTGATCGTCACCGACAACCTGTTCGGCGACCTCCTGTCGGACGCCGCCGCCATGCTGACCGGCAGCCTCGGGATGCTGCCCTCGGCATCGCTGGGCGCGCCCATGGCGAACGGCCGCCCGAAAGCGCTGTACGAGCCCGTCCACGGCAGCGCCCCCGACATCGCGGGGCAAGGCAAGGCCAACCCCATCGCCTGCATCCTGAGCTTCGCCATGGCGCTGCGCTACAGCTTCGATCTGGGCGAGGAAGCGACGCGCGTCGAGAAGGCGGTGGAGAAGGTGCTGGCCGACGGTGTCCGCACCGCCGACCTGATGGGGCCGGAGGGCGGCACCCCGGTCTCGACCAGCCAGATGGGCGATGCCGTTCTGGCGGCGCTGGACGCGAGCCTCTGACACCAGACGCCGGGGGCGACCCCCGGCCCACCCCGGCAGGAGCCGCCGATGTCCCCTTCCCTGAAAGGCGCGCTGCTGGGTCTGGTGGGATTCGGCCTCTTTTCGATGGCGGATGCCACGATCAAGTTCCTGGGCGGCAGCTACCACCCGGTGCAGATCGTGGCCTTCATGAACCTGTTCACCCTGCCCCTCATAGGCCTTCTCTGGCTGCAATCGCCGACGCCGCTGAAGCCGGTGCATCCCTGGCTGATGGCGATCCGTACCCTGGCGGTGGTCGCGAACGGCCTGCTTGTCGCCTATGCCTTCACCGTGCTGCCGCTGGCCCAGGCCTATGCGATCTTCTTCACCCTGCCGCTGGTCCTGACCCTGATGCCCTGGCCCCTGCTGGGGGACCGGGTGGATGCGACGGGCGGGATGGCGGTGGTGCTTGGGCTTGTCGGCGTGATCGTGGCGCTCAATCCCGGCCGGGTCGAGTTCGGCATGGGTCACCTGGCGGCAGTGCTGGGGATGCTGCTGGCTGCCGTGCACTACCTGATCGTGCGCAAGACCGGCGGGGCGGAAGCGGCGGTGCCGATGCTGCTCTACCCGGTGCTGGGCCAGACGGTGATCGCCTTCCTGCTGCTGCCAGGGCGCTATGCGCCGATGCCGCTCCATGACCTTGCCGCCGTCACCGCCCTGGCGCTGGGGGCCTTCGGCGGCACGCTGATGATGCTCGCCGCCTACCGCGCCGCGCCGCCCGTCGTGGTGGCCCCCACGCAATATTCCCAGATCGCCTGGGCCGCTCTTTTCGGCGCGCTGTTCTTTGCCGAGCCGATGACGGCGGGCATGGCGCTCGGCATGGTGATCATCGCCGCCGCGGGGATGCTCGTCGTTGCGCGGCAGGATCGCGGGGCAAAGGTTCCGGGCTGACCGCAGGTTTCGCTTGGTATTCGTCCTTCGGTGGCGCTAGGCTTTTCCCGATTTCGACGGGGGATTGAAATGTCGCCTTTTGCGTCCGGCCTTGCGGCCCAATGCCTTGTGGCAAGCCTGTCCCTGTTCGCCCAGCCGTTGGCGGCCGAGACGATGAAGGAGATGTTCCCCTCCTATACCGACTGGATCGACCCCGCGCTTGCCGACCGCTTCGGTGCGCTGGAGATCCATCGCGGTCCGCAGGTGCTGGCCGGGGGCGACTTTACGCTGGCGGTGGGCGACGCCTATTACGTCCTGTCGGGCGAGGATGCGCGCTGGGTGCTGGCGGATCTGTGGCAGAACCTGCCGGATCCGGACCTTCAGGCACTGATCTTCCAAAGCGGCACCTCGCCGCTCGATTCCGCCTGGGCCTCGACCGTCTACTATTTCGAGGATGGGCATATCTCGGACGAAGAAGCCGATACGATGGACTATCAGGCGATCATCACCGCCCGGAAGAACGCCGAGCCCGAGGCCAACCGCCGACGCCGCGAGGCAGGCCTGCCCGAGTTGACCACCGTCGGCCTGACCGGAACCCCGGGCTATGACCGCGCCAGCCGATCGCTGACCTTCTCGGTCCTGCTGGACGTCGCGGGCGGCGGGCAAAGCCTGAATGCCAACGCCTGGGTGCTGTCGCGCCATGGCTTTGTCAACCTGAACGTGCTGGGCCTTCCGGAACAGGCGGCAGATGTCAACGCGAAGATGCCAGAGCTGATCGGCATGGTCAGCCTGCCCGAGGGCAACCGCTATCAGGACTATGCGCCGGGTGTCGATGCCTTGGCCGAAGGCGGGTTGAGCGGCCTTCTGGGCGGCGGTGCGGCACAGGCCGGGCTGTTGCTGGTGGCGCTGACGCTGTTGAAAAAGTTCGGCGTGTTTCTGGTGCTGCCGGTCATCTGGCTGGTCAAGCGCCTGCGGGGAAAAAGCGCGGAAACCTGAGCGTTCCGCCGCGCTTTCCGGCGCGCCCGGCCTTGTGGCCGCCCGCGATCCGGGCGATTATGGTTGCGCTCACAGGGATCGGGTCGCCCGGTCCGTCGCCCTCGGAACCTGTCGAATGTCCCCCACCCTGCGCGGCGCCCTTCTCTCGCTTGCCGCTTTTGCCGCCTATGCCACGCATGACGTGGTGGTGAAATATCTGGGCGGGCATTATTCCTCGTTCCAGACCATGTTCTTCGCCGGGCTGATGGGCTTTCCGCTGGTCACGATCCTCCTCCTCAGCGACCGGCGCGACGGCACGTTGATCCCGCGGCATCCCTGGTGGACGGCGCTCCGCACCATCAGCGCGGTGGTCACCGGGGCGATGGGATTCTACGCCTTCTCGGTCCTGCCGATGGCCACCTGCTACGCGATCTTCTTCGCGATGCCCCTGCTCATCACCCTGATGGCGATCCCCATGCTGGGCGAAAAGGTGGGTCTGCGGCGTGGCATCGCGGTGATCGTCGGCCTTGTGGGGGTGATCATCGTGCTGCGCCCCGGCAGCGGCGAGGGCTTCTCTCTGGGGCATCTGGCGGCCCTTGGGGCGGCGACCACGGGGTCGCTCAGCTCGATCATCGTGCGCAAGATCGGGCGCGACGAACGCTCGGTCGTGCTGATGCTGTATCCGATGGTGCTGACCTTCGTCGCGACCGGCGCGCTGATGCCCGTGGTCTACCTGCCGATGCCGGTGACGGATCTCGCGCTGACCGCCGTCATGGCCTTCCTCGGCACACTGGGCGCGCTTGGCAGCATCGCCGCCTACCGTACGGCGCCCGCGGTGATCGTCGCGCCGATGCAATATTCCCAGATCATCTGGGCCGCGATCTACGGCTGGCTCTTCTTCGACGAAAGCGTCGATTTCTACACCGCGGTCGGCTCCTCGGTGATCATCGCCTCGGGCATCTACATCGTGTTGCGCGAGGGCACGCCCTCGGTCAGCCAGAACCGCCCCGTTCTGGAAAACCGCTCGCGCTGGGAAATCGGCACCTTCCCCCGCATTTCCAGCTGGCTCAAGCGCCTCGAAAGGGGTGGGGATCAGACGTGAGCCCCCTTGCCAAAGCCCGGCGGACGGGATAACCCCCCGCCACGGTCGGAGCGTAGCGCAGTCTGGTAGCGCACCTGCTTCGGGAGCAGGGGGTCGGAGGTTCGAATCCTCTCGCTCCGACCAATTCCCGCATCCCCCTGATAGACTTCTGGAGTCGGGAACAGGTTTCCGGCCGTGCTGTCTGCAGCTGCCGGTGCGCATCCCCAGGGCCTGTGTCGGCCATTGGCGAAAAACCGCGCCCGGTAGTCGCAAACAGGATTGGGGGCCAAAGCCGATCCGCTAGAAAGATGCGGCAAGGTGCCGCTGGCGACAGTGGAGAATTGGGAAGCCGGTGAAGATCCGGCGCTGCCCCCGCAACGGTGACGGGAGAGCGCGGCAAGGCCACTGGGGAACCCCCCCGGGAAGGTGCCGCGCAAGGACCGGAAGGTCCGCTCCCCCAGTCCGGAAACCAGCCTTGCATGAGACGTCGAGCCGCGGTGGGCGGCGGGGGCGATACGGGCTTTCCGCCCGCCCCCGTCTGCATGCCGCATTCCAGAACCAATGCCCGTGCGGGGTGGCACGAGCCAGCGGAGCGCCAGATGCTGACCGAATCCGAAATCCGTAGCGAACTTGCCGCAAGGCAGGAGAATTTCTCTCTTTCCAACGCACTTTACTGCGACCCCGGCGTGTTCCAGACCGATCTGGAACAGGTCTGGTATCGGGAATGGCTGTTCGCGGTTCCCGCCTGCGAACTGCCGAAGCCCGGCGCCTATGCGACGATGCAGGTCGGCGCCTATCCGGTCGTCGTCATCCGCGGCAAGGACATGCGCATCCGCGCCTTCCACAACGTCTGCCGCCACCGCGGGCAGAAGCTTTGCGCCCATGCCAACGGTAGCACGCCGAACCTCGTCTGCCCCTATCATCAATGGACCTACGACCTCGAGGGCAAGCTGATCTTCGCCCGCGATATGGGCGAGGGTTTCGACGCTTCGGCCTACGGGTTGAAGAAGGTGCATTGCATCGACCTTGGCGGGGTCGTCTACATCTGCCTGGCCGAAGTTCCGCCACCGATCGCCGATCTGGCGAAGACGGCTTCCAGCTATCTGACGCCCTCCGGCCTGTCCGACGCCAAGGTCGCCTTCAGTTCGACCATCGTCGAGAAGGGCAACTGGAAGCTGGTGATGGAGAACAACCGCGAATGCTATCACTGCGGCGGCTCGCATCCTTCGCTCTGCCGCAGCTATTCCGACGATCCGCGCCGCACCGCCATCAGCGGTCCCGATGCGGCCAACCCCGAGATCACCAACCACTGGAAACGCTGCGAGGCGGCGAGCCTGCCCTCACGCTTCATCGCCGGGCCACGGCTGCAATGGCGGCTGATGCGGATGCCGCTGCTGGACGGTGCCGAAAGCTTCACCATGAGCACGAAGGCCGCCGTGACGAAGCGTATGGGCACCATTCCCTTCAACGATGCCGGTAGCGTGCTGTTCTACCACTATCCCAACAGCTGGAACCACTTCCTGCCCGACCACGCCATCACCTTCCGCATGCTGCCGATCAGCCCGACGGAGACCGAGGTCACGACCAACTGGCTGGTCCACAAGGATGCCGTCGAGGGGGTGGACTACGACTTGAAAGCCCTGACCGAGGTCTGGCTGGCGACGAACGACGAAGATCGCCGCGTGGTCGAGGAGAACCAGAAGGGAATCCTGTCGCCCGCCTACGAGCCCGGCCCCTATTCCACCATCCAGGAAGAAGGGGTGATCCAGTTCGTCGACTGGTACTGCGCGACGATGACCGACCGCCTCGCCCCCAAACCGGCGATGGCAGCGGAATGACAGCGCGCCTGAACTGGTCGGCGGAACCCTGGCGCGACAGCGAACTGCTGGAATGCGCCATGGTCGTGCCGGACGTGGCCGACACCGCCACCTTCACCTTCCGCGCCCCTTCGGGGGCGTGGTTCGACTACCAGCCGGGCCAGTTCATCACGCTGGACCTGCCGGTTGATGCGTCCGATGTGCCGGGCGGCAATGTGCAACGAACCTATACGATCTCGTCCTCGCCATCGCGCCCCTTGTCGATCTCGATCACCGTGAAGGCACAGAAGGGCAGCATCGGCACCCGCTGGATGCTGGACCATTTGAAGCCGGGAATGCGACTGAAGGCTTTCGGACCCAGCGGCATTTTCAGCTTCCACAAGCATCCGGCGCAGAAATACCTGTTCATCTCGGCCGGCTCGGGCATCACGCCGATGATGTCGATGACCACCTGGGCTTGGGATTCGGGCGAGATGCCGGACATCACCTTCGTCCATGCCGCGCGCCGCCCCTCGGACATCATCTTCCGCGAGAGGCTGGAACAGTTCGCCAACCGCGTCCCCGGCCTGCAACTGCGGTTCACGGTCGAGGAACCCGATCCGTTCCGCGCCTGGCCGGGCTATCAGGGCCGGTTGAGCCAGATCATGCTGGGGCTGATGGCCCCCGACTATCTGGAGCGCGAGGTGTTCTGTTGCGGGCCCGAACCCTTCATGCAGGGTGTGCGCGAGATGCTGGCCTCGCTCGGCTACGACATGGCGCGCTACCATCAGGAGAGCTTCGGCGCCCCGGTCAGGACCGAGGCCGACGCCCCGGTGATCGCCGATGTGGCACCTGTGGAAGGCGCGGTTGCCGAGATCGTCTTCTCGGCCAGCGGCCTCAGCGCGCCCTGCGCCGAGACCGACACCGTGCTGGCGGTGGCGAAGCGGTCGGGTCTCAACATCCCCTCGGGCTGCACTTTCGGCCTCTGCGGCACCTGCAAGGTGAAGAAGACCGAAGGCGAGGTCCATATGGTCCACAACGGCGGCATCTCGGACGAGGACATCGCCGCAGGGTTCATCCTCGCGTGCTGTTCGAACCCGATGGGTCGGGTGGTGGTGGAGGTCTGACGCGGCGATTGCGGCAGCGCGATCCGCGCAGATCAGGGATGCAGCGGGGCTTGCCGTCTCTGACCCGCGCCGGTGATGCGGCCGGAGCCATCGCGGAAAGGCCTGTCGTCGAGGAGGCGTCCCTGCGGCAGGACCAGCACCTGATCGGCGAAGCCGGAGGCAAGGGCGGGGTCACGCAGCGTGACGATGACCGTCAGGCCGGGCTCGCGCAGGGATCGAAGCAGGTCCCGCTCCTGGCCTTCCAGATGGTCCAGCGGATCGTCCAGCACGATGACCTTGGGCTCTTGGGCAAGCGCGCGGGCGATCAGGGTGCGCTGACGATCCTCGCCCGGCAGCAGCCGGAAGGGGCGGTCGGCCAGCGCGGCCAGCTTCATCCGCGCCAGCACCGCGTCGATGTGGCTGGCGTCGTTGCACCCGGACGGTGGAGAGCCAGTCGGCAGCCGACCCAGGGCGACGCACTGCCGGACGGTCAGCTCGAAATCGCCTGGCTGTTCCTGCTCGACCACGGCCAGGCATTGTGCAGCCTGGGGGGCGCTCATCAGCCAGATGTCGCGGCCCAGCAACCGCACCGTCCCGCGCCGCGGGGGCAGCTGGCGGCAGATGAGCCGCAAAAGCGAGGTCTTGCCCGCCCCATCGGCACCGCAGATCGCCAGAACCTGGCCTTGCGGCAGGCTGAACGAGATGCCGGACAGGACGTCCTCGCCCTCGGCCGGGCCCCAGGAAACGCCGACCCCCTCTACCGCGGGGATCATTGGATTGCTCCTTCCCGCGTCACGATCATCGCCGCCGGGATGCGCGCCAGCGCGTCGCCGGGCGCTGCGGGATGGCGGGCGAATTCCACCAGATCGGCGATGGGCTGGTCGGGGTCGATATCGCCGAAGAACCAGGTGGCGGTGCCGGTCGCCTGCCAGGCCACGGTGCAGGAACGGCCGCAGGTCACAAGGCAGGCGGTGCCGGAAATCTCGAACGTCTCGTCGACCCCGGCCAGCGCCACGGCGGCGCGCAGCTTCTGCAACAGCGCGTAGCCCGGGCCACAGCTTTGCCCGTGATGCCTGCAGCCCTCGCAGACGACGATCTGGTGCGGCGCGGGTTGCGCCAGGGGATAGGCAGGCTTGGCCGCAGGGCGGCGCCGGATGTGCTCCATCGAAAGCTCCTTTCCGGACGCCCCGCCCGGTGGTTGATTGCGTCGATGGCAGGTCTCCTGACTTCGCGGGTCGCCGCTTTCCCCACCTTCCCGGCGCAAGCAGGCGCCAGTGGCATCGGGGATCGCTCGCCGCTTACAGTTGCGGGGGCAGTCGCGGATTTGGCGCTGTTGCGCCGCACCGTGTTCCCTTTTCACCCGACCATCGGCCGGGAACCATCACCTCACGTTTTGCCGCAGCTGCGAAATGCTGTCAAATCCAAAAGCGGCAGGACCGCCACCGGATTCGCCATCACGGCCGCCCGCGGTACATGCACCGGATTCATGATCTTCTGGAGAAACATGAATTTTTCGCCGGGACGCTTCCCGGATATGAGACGCTTTGCCCCTGAACGAGCAGAGCCATGACGATCCTTTCCTCCCATCCCGTCCGCCTTCCTTCCGCGCTGGATGCCGCCGCGCGGCACCGCATCCTGATCCTCGACGGGGCGATGGGAACGCAGATCCAGGGGCTCGGGCTGTCAGAGGAGGATTTCCTCGGCCGCGGCTCGGGTTGCGCCTGCCCGCACCATTCCGACCACCCGCAGAAGGGCAACAACGACCTTCTGATCCTGACCCAGCCCCAGGCGATCGAGGAGATCCATTTCCGATATGCCATGGCAGGCGCGGATATCGTCGAGACCAACACCTTTTCAGCCACCACCATCGCGCAGGCCGATTACGGGATGGAGAAGGCTGTGCACGACCTGAACTCGGAAGGCGCGCGGATCGCCCGGCGGGCGATGGACCGCGCCACCGCCATCGACGGGCGGCCCCGCTTCGTGGCCGGCGCGGTGGGGCCGACCAACCGCACGGCAAGCCTTTCGCCCGATGTGAATGATCCGGGCTATCGCGCCGTCAGCTTCGACGACCTGCGGATCGCCTATGGCCAGCAGGTGACGGGGCTCATCGCGGGCGGGGCCGACATCATCCTGATCGAGACGATCTTCGACACGCTGAACGCCAAGGCGGCGATCTTCGCCTGTCTCGAAGCCTTCAAGGCCACCCGCGTGAGCCTGCCGCTGATGATCTCGGGCACGATCACCGATGCCTCGGGGCGTACGCTGTCGGGGCAGACCCCCACAGCCTTCTGGCACTCGGTCATGCATGCGCGGCCCTTTACCGTGGGGCTGAACTGCGCGCTGGGGGCAGAGGCGATGCGACCGCACCTGGCCGAACTGGCGGGTGTGGCCACCGCCTTCACCTGCGCCTATCCGAATGCCGGGCTGCCCAATGCCTTCGGCCAGTATGACGAAACCCCGGACCAGACCGCCGCCCAGATCGCCCGTTTCGCAGAGGAGGGTCTGGTGAACGTGGTCGGCGGCTGCTGCGGCACCACGCCCGAGCATATCCGCGCGATCGCCGACGCCGTCGCGGGCCAGACGCCGAGGGCCGTCGCTTGAGCCGCCACCTGCGCCTGTCGGGGCTGGAGCCCTTCGTCCTGACGCCGGACATTCCCTTCGTGAACGTCGGCGAGCGGACGAACGTCACCGGCAGCGCGAAGTTCCGCAAGCTGATCGTGAACCGCGACTATGCCGCCGCGCTGGAGGTGGCACGCGACCAGGTCGAAAACGGCGCGCAGATCATCGACATCAACATGGATGAGGGGCTGATCGACTCGAAGCAGGCGATGGTGGAGTTCCTGAACCTCCTCGCCGCCGAGCCGGACATCGCCCGCGTCCCGGTGATGATCGACAGCTCGAAATGGGAGGTGATCGAGGCCGGGCTGAAATGCGTGCAGGGCAAGCCCATCGTCAATTCAATCAGCATGAAAGAGGGCGAGGCGGCCTTCCGGCACCATGCCGGGCTGTGCCTCGCCTATGGCGCGGCTGTGGTGGTCATGGCCTTCGACGAGCAGGGCCAGGCCGACACCTTCGCCCGCAAGACCGAGATCTGCGCCCGGGCCTATCGCATCCTGACAGAGGAGGTCGGCTTCCCGCCCGAGGACATCATCTTCGACCCCAACATCTTTGCCGTCGCCACGGGGATCGAGGAGCACAACAACTACGGCGTCGATTTCATCGAGGCGACCCGCTGGATCAGGGCGAACCTGCCGCATTGCCATATCTCGGGCGGGGTCTCGAACCTGTCGTTCAGCTTCCGCGGCAACGAGCCGGTGCGCGAGGCGATGCACGCGGTGTTCCTGTATCATGCCATCGGGGCGGGCATGGACATGGGCATCGTCAACGCGGGTCAGCTGGCGGTCTACGACCAGATCGACCCGGAGCTGCGCGAGGCTTGCGAGGACGTGGTCCTGAACCGCCACCCCGACGGGACGGACCGGCTGCTGGAACTGGCCGACCGCTACAAGGGTGGCGCGCGCGAGGAAAAGGCGCGCGACCTGGCCTGGCGCGACTGGCCGGTGGAGAAGCGGCTGGAACATGCGCTGGTGAACGGCATCACCGAGTTCATCGAGAAGGACACCGAGGCCGCGCGACTGGCCGCCTCCCGTCCGCTGGACGTGATCGAGGGCCCGCTGATGGCCGGGATGAACGTGGTGGGCGACCTGTTCGGCGCGGGCAAGATGTTCCTGCCGCAGGTGGTGAAATCGGCCCGGGTGATGAAGCAGGCGGTGGCGGTTCTCCTGCCCTACATGGAGGAGGAGAAGCGCCTGACCGGCGGCACCGGGCGGCAGTCGGCGGGCAAGATCCTGATGGCCACCGTGAAGGGTGACGTGCATGACATCGGCAAGAACATCGTCGGCGTGGTCCTCGCCTGCAACAACTACGAGATCGTCGATCTGGGCGTGATGGTGCCGCCACAGAAGATTCTCGAGATCGCACGGACCGAGAAGGTTGATGCCATCGGCCTCTCCGGCCTGATCACGCCCAGCTTGGACGAGATGGTCCATATGGCCGCCGAGATGGAGCGTGAGGGCTTCCGCATCCCGCTGCTGATCGGCGGGGCAACCACCTCCAAGGTGCATACGGCGGTCAAGATCGCGCCGCGCTATTCCGGCCCCGCGGTCTATGTGCTGGACGCCAGCCGGGCGGTGGGCGTGGTCGGCAGCCTGCTGTCGGATAGCCAGAAGGCCGGTTTCACGGAAGGCATCCGCGCCGAATACCGCGAAGTGGCCGAGCGCCACGAACGTGCCGAGCGGGCGAAGGAGCGCGTCCCCCTTGCCACCGCCCGCGCCAATGCGATGAAGATCGATTGGCAGAGCTATAGCCCACGCCCGCCCCGGTTCCTTGGGACGCAGGTGATCCAGGACTGGGATCTGGCGGAAATCGCGCGGTTCATCGACTGGACGCCCTTCTTCCAGACATGGGAGCTGAAGGGGATCTATCCGAAGATTCTCGACGATCCGAAACAGGGTGACGCGGCGCGGGCGCTGTTCGCGGATGCGCAGTCGATGCTGGCGCGGATCATCGCAGAGCGGTGGTTCAAACCGCAAGCCGTGGTCGGGTTCTGGCCCGCGAATGCCGTCGGAGACGACATCCTCCTTTATACCGGCCAGGACCGGCGGACCTCGCTGGCAACGCTGCACACACTGCGCCAGCAACATTCGAAGCGCGCGGGGCGCCCGAACGTGGCACTGGCCGATTTCGTCGCTCCAGTCGGGGTGGCGGATCATGTCGGCGGCTTCGTGGTGACCGCGGGACCGGAGGAAGCCGAGATCGCCGAGCGGTTTGACCGGGCCAACGACAACTATTCCGCGATCCTGGTGAAGGCTCTGGCCGACCGCTATGCCGAGGCGATGGCCGAGATGCTGCACCAGAAGGTGCGGCGCGAGCTTTGGGGCTACGCGCCGGACGAGGGCTTCGCGCCTGACGAACTGGTCGGCGAGCCCTATCGCGGTATCCGCCCCGCGCCGGGCTATCCGGCCCAGCCCGACCACACCGAAAAGCTCACGCTGTTCCGGCTGCTGGATGCCGAGGCGACCACGGGCGTGCAGCTGACCGAAAGCATGGCGATGTGGCCGGGGTCTTCGGTCTCGGGCCTCTACATCGGGCACCCTGACGCCTATTACTTCGGCGTCGCAAAGGTCGAACGCGACCAGGTGCAGGACTATGCCGCGCGCAAGGGGATGCGCCTGGCCGAGGCGGAACGCTGGCTGGCGCCGGTGCTGAACTACGTCCCGCAGGGCGAGGTCAAGATTGCGGCGGAATAGACGCCACAAGATGTTGACTTCCCGGCGTTACAAATGCCTAATGCTGGGGTCAAGGTTCTCGCGGGGCGACTCGCGGGTGAAACGGGAAGCCGGTGCGATACCGGAGCTGCCCCCGCAACTGTAAGCGGCGAGCGAAGCTGAAACGTCACTGGGGCCTGTGCGCCTTGGGAAGACCAGCCAAGCCCCGACCCGCAAGCCAGGAGACCGGCCCTGACAGCAGAGACGAAACCGTGCGGCGGGCACGGGGGCGTGACTGGAAGGGCTTTAGCCCCTTTCGTCCATGCCTCCTTCCCGCAAGACACACAAGACAAGGGACAGAGAGCATGATCACCGTCTATTCCAAACCCGCCTGCGTGCAATGCACCGCCACGACCCGCGCGCTGGATGCCAAGGGCATTGCTTACAGCCTGATCGACCTGACAGCGGATGCCGAGGCGATGGAACGGGTGACGGCGATGGGCTACCGGCAGGCCCCCGTCGTGGTGGCGGGCGAGGCACATTGGGCGGGGTTCCGGCCCGACATGATCGGCCGCCTGGCCTGATCGACATGGGCGGGCTGGTGTATTACTCCTCGGCCTCGGGCAATACCGCACGCTTCGTGGATCGCCTGGGCCTGCCCGCCCTGCGCATTCCGGTCCGGGCCGCCGACCCCATGCCTGCGCCCGGCCAGCCTTATGTGCTGATCTGCCCGACCTACGCCGATGGCCTTGGCCGGGGCGCGGTGCCGAAGCAGGTCATCGCCTTCCTGAACGACCCGGCCCGCCGCGCGCTCTTGCGCGGCGTCATCGCCGGGGGCAACCGCAATTTCGGCCAGACCTTCGCGCTGTCGGGCCGGGTGATTGCCGAGAAATGCAACGTGCCCTGGCTGACCAGCTTCGAGCTGGCGGGAACCGAGGCCGACATCGCCCGCATCCGCGCCGGGCTTGACCAGTTCTGGAGAATGGAATGCCCGACGGCGGCCTGAACCCCTCGCTCGACTATCACGCGCTGAACGCGATGCTGAATCTGTATGACGCGGAGGGCCGCATCCGGTTCGAGGCCGACCGCATGGCGGCGCGGCAGTATTTTCTGCAGCACGTCAACCAGAATACCGTTTTCTTTCATAGCCTTGATGAAAAGCTCGGCTATCTGGTCAGCGAGGGCTATTACGAGGCCGCGGTGCTGGACCAGTATTCGCGCAACTTCCAGCGCAAGATCTGGGACGAGGCCTACAAGCGCAAGTTCCGGTTCCCGGCCTTTCTGGGGGCGTTCAAATACTACACCTCCTACACGCTGAAGACCCGCGACGGGCAGCGCTATCTGGAACGCTACGAGGACCGGGTGGTGATGGTCGCCCTGACGCTGGCGCGGGGCGACGAGGCACTGGCCCTGCGGTTCCTGGACGAGATCATCTCGGGCAGGTTCCAGCCTGCCACGCCCACCTTCCTGAACGCCGGCAAGGCCTCGCGCGGGGAGCTGATCTCGTGCTTCCTCCTCAGGATCGAGGACAACATGGAGTCGATCGGTCGCTCGATCAACTCGGCCCTGCAACTGTCGAAGCGGGGCGGCGGCGTGGCCCTGATGCTGACCAACCTGCGCGAGGCGGGGGCACCGATCAAGGGGATCGAGAACCAGTCCTCGGGCGTGATCCCGGTGATGAAACTGTTGGAGGACAGCTTCAGCTACGCCAACCAGCTGGGCGCGCGGCAGGGGGCCGGGGCGGTCTACCTGAACGCGCACCACCCCGATATCCTGCGCTTCCTCGACACCAAGCGCGAGAATGCTGACGAGAAGATCAGGATCAAGACGCTGTCGCTGGGGGTGGTCATCCCCGACGTGACCTTCGATCTGGCGAAGCGGAACGAGGATATGTACCTCTTCTCGCCCCATGACGTGGCCAAGGTCTATGGCGTCCCGTTCTCGGAAATCTCGGTGACCGAGAAATATGCCGAGATGGTGGACGACAAGCGGATCAAGAAGAAGAAGATCAACGCGCGGGAATTCTTCCAGACCCTCGCCGAAATCCAGTTCGAGAGCGGCTACCCCTACATCATGTTCGAAGACACGGTGAACCGCGCCAACCCCGTCGCGGGGCGCATCACCATGTCGAACCTCTGTTCTGAAATCCTGCAGGTCAACGAGGCTTCGGAATATAATGAGGACCTGTCCTATGCCCGGATGGGCACCGACATTTCCTGCAACCTCGGGTCACTGAACATCGCAGCCACCATGGACGGGCCGGATTTCGGCGCGACGGTGGAGACCTCGGTCCGTGCGCTGACCGCGGTTTCCGAGATGTCGGCCATCGACAGCGTTCCCTCAATCCGGCGCGGCAACGACGAGGCCCATGCGGTCGGGCTGGGCCAGATGAACCTGCACGGCTTTCTGGCTCGGGAACGCATCCACTACGGCAGCGCCGAGGGGGTGGAGTTCACCTCGGTCTATTTCGCCGCGGTGGCCTATCACGCGATCCGCGCCTCCTGCCTCCTGGCGCAGGAACATGGCGCGACCTTCAAGGATTTCGACAGGTCGAAATATGCCGACGGGTCGTTCTTCGACAAATACACCAGCCGCGACTGGCTGCCGACGCTGCCCGATGTGGCCCGTGTGTTCGAGGGGATCAGCCTGCCCAACCGCGAGGACTGGGCGAAGCTGAAGGCCGACGTGATGACCCACGGCCTCTACAACCGCAACCTTCAGGCGGTGCCGCCCACCGGGTCGATCAGCTACATCAACAACTCGACCAGCTCGATCCACCCGATCGTCGCCAAGGTCGAGGTGCGCAAGGAGGGCAAGATCGGTCGGGTCTATTATCCGGCGGCCTTCATGACCAACGACAACCTCGACTATTACCGCGACGCCTACGAGATCGGGCCGGAGGCGATCATCGACACCTATGCCGCGGCGACCGAACACGTCGACCAGGGCCTGTCGCTGACACTGTTCTTCCCGGCCGAGGCGACGACCCGCGACATCAACCGGGCGCAGATCTACGCCTGGAAGAAGGGCATCAAGACGATCTACTACATCCGCCTGCGCCAGGCCGCCCTCGAGGGGACGGAAGTGCAGGGCTGTGTTTCCTGCACCTTGTGAGGCCGCGATGAAAGACCTGATCACCCCGCTTCGCGTGCCTGCTGCGATCAACTGGAACCGGTTGCAGGACGACAAGGACCTGGAGGTTTGGAACCGTCTGACGGTGAACTTCTGGCTGCCGGAAAAGGTGCCGCTGTCGAACGACGTGCAGTCCTGGGCGACCCTGCGGCCAGAAGAGCGGGAGCTCACCATCCGGGTCTTCACCGGGCTGACGCTTCTGGACACGATCCAGAACACGGTCGGCGCGCCCGCGATGCTGCCCGACGCGCAGACCCCGCATGAAGAGGCGGTGCTGACCAACATCGCCTTCATGGAGGCGGTCCATGCCCGGTCCTATTCCTCGATCTTCTCCACCCTCTGCCTGACCAAGGAGGTGGACGAGGCCTTCCGCTGGTCCGAGGAGAACCCGCATCTGCAGGCCAAGGCCCGGCTGATCCTGGGCGATTATGCCCCCGGCGCCGACCCGCTGAAGCGCAAGATCGCCAGCGTCTTCCTGGAAAGCTTCCTGTTCTATTCCGGCTTCTACCTGCCGATGTACTGGTCCAGCCGCGCGAAGCTGACCAACACCGCCGACCTGATCCGCCTGATCATCCGGGACGAGGCGGTGCATGGCTATTACATCGGCTACAAGTTCCAGCGCGCGCTGGAGCGCGAGAGCGAGGCGCGGCGGCAGGAGTTGAAGGACTATGCCTTCGCGCTGATCTTCGACCTCTACGACATCGAGGCGCGCTATACCGCCGAGCTGTACGACGGCATCGGCCTGACCGAGGACGTGAAGGCCTTCCTGCACTACAACGCCAACAAGGCGCTCATGAACCTTGGCTATGAGCCCCTGTTCCCGCCCGCCGCCTGCGAGGTGAACCCGGCGATCCTCGCCGCGCTCAGCCCCGACAGCGAGAACCACGATTTCTTCTCGGGCTCCGGGTCCAGCTATGTCATCGGCAAGGCGGTGGCGACCGAGGATGCCGACTGGGATTTCTGACGCCGTGTCCCGCGGGCCGGTCGATCAGTGGCCCGGCTTTTCATCCTCGGCGCTGTCATCGGCTTCGGCCGAGGCGTCGAAAGCCGCCGTCCAAGCAGCAAGACAATCGTTGTCGCCCTTCATGCGCCGCCACTGACGCAAGCCGTTGCGCAGGCCGGTCCGGCCGGTGCGGCTGGCAGGCGCGGTGAAGCTCTCAGGGCCCCGACCGGCGGCGAGTTCGGCCCAGACGGCGGATTTGGCGGCAAGGTACTCCTCCGGCCCCCAAGCGCGCAGCAGGGCTTGAAAGGCATCGAAGCTGCGGGGGTCGAAATCCTTCTCCTCGCCCATGCGACCGATGACCGGGTTTTCCGGGTGGAAGCTGGCGCAGGGCACCCAGCCCGCGGGAATCGGCGCATTGGCGGAATGGGTGCGTCCCGCGCGCAGGAGCTTCGGCAGTACATGCGTATGCGGCCCTTCGGGCGAGACCCCGCCGGTGTCCGGCCCGCCGATCTTCTGATAGACCTCAACCCGCCCCAGCCGGGTCAGCGCCACCCGATGCGGATGCGCCTTGAGGATCGCCATCATCACCGGGTTGTCATGGTCGAACAGCGACCGGCCCGCATGGGCGCGCAACTCGGCCAGAAGCTCGGGGTCCGCCGTACGGATGCAGAAATCCACCTGCGGCTGGGCAAGCCCCATATCGAAAAGCACTGCCTCCCGGTCGCCGGGGCGCAAGGCCTGGCTGTCGGGGCCAAGCTCGGTCAGCACATCACGGCGCTGCATGGCTGCCTCGGCCTCGGGCAGGCACAGCGCCACGGCCTGCGACCAGCGATGCGGTTTGGGGCTGAGCATCTCGTAGGCCAGCGGGCGCACCCCGGCCAGCCGCGCGATCCGCACACCGCCGCGCTGCGTGACCTGGGTCAACGGTGCGGCCAGGGCTTGGGGCACCTCATCCCCGACATGGTGAAATTCGGCCACCGCACCGAATGACCCCATGTTCCAGCCGGTCTCGGCATCGGCCAGACCGCGTTCGACGATCTCTTGCAGGTCAGGTTCCATCAGTCATCCCCTCTGGTGTTGGCGCTCTGCCTGCCAGGCGCGTGCGCCCTCAAGCGTCGCACGATAGACTGCGGCTCCGATCACCTCGCCCGCGGCGGTGTGAAGCCCGGCATGGTCGCAAGCGCCCGGCGGCGCGGCGATGGCGAGGCAATCGGTGCCGGTCCCGGTCGCAAGCCCCCCGGGCAGGGCAAGGGCAGCGTCGATGATCGCGGCGGTCCGCGCCTCGGCGGCGATGCTCAGGGCCTCGATCAGACCGGCTTGGGTCAGCCCCCGCGTCAGACGCACAGCGATGTTGATCGTGCCCCAGTTCTGCGCGGCAAAATCCCGGCGTTGACCCACGCGCTCGGCATTCGCCAAACCCACGGTCGCCAGGCAATCGGCCTGATCCTCGCCTATGGTCGCGCTGGCCCGGTGGTGCCGCGTGACATCGCGCGAGGTGAGGAAGGCCACGGCATCGGGCAGGCCCCGGTGATGTACCTCGTCGATCAGCCAGCCCCGCGCGTCGAACCCTTCGGGCAGGTCGGCGTTGCGGACCTCGCGCCACAGGATGTGCCGTGCCATGGCAAAGCCCGGCCGGTTCAGCGCCCAGCTGAGAACCTGCATCTCCTGCCCGAGATCGAAGATCAGCCAGGGCCGCTCCAGCATGACGGCTGTCATCCCAGAACCTCCAGCGGCTGGAAGACGGGACCTTGGTCGGTATCCTGGAACCAGGCAGAAATGCCGAAGCTGGCGCGCAGGCGGTCGGGCGTCAGCACCGAAAGCGGCGGGCCGTCGGCGACGATGCGGCCCCCGTCCACCACGATCAGTCGCGAGCAGTGCCGGACTGCAAGGCCCAGGTCATGCAGCGAGACGATCACGGCCCGACCCTCGGCGGCAAGCGCCGCAAAGGCCCGCATGGTCGAGATCTGGTGCGCGGGGTCCAGACCGGCAATCGGCTCGTCCGTCATCAGCAGCGGGGTTTCCTGTGCCAGCGCGCGGGCAATCAGCACCCGCGCCTGCTCGCCGCCGGACAGCGCGGTGGCTTGCCGCTGGCGGAAGTCCTGAAGCTCCATCCGGGCCAGGGCGCGGTCGATGGCAGAGCGGTCGGCCTCGGTGATGCGCTGGCCGGGCGCAAGATGCGGGATCCGGCCCAGCGTGACCAGCGTCTCGACCGAGACCGGCCAGGCGATCTCGCGCGATTGCGGCATCCAGGCGACGCGGCGGCCCCGGTCGCGCGGCGAAAGCTGGGCGAGGGAGGACAGGCCGGAATGCGGCAGAAGCCCCAGCACCGCCCGCATCAGCGTGGTCTTGCCCGCGCCGTTGGGGCCGATCAGCCCGACAAGCTCGCCCTCGGCGACTTGCAGGGAAACATCCTGCAGCACCGGGCGACCCCGCCGCGACACGCCCAGATTCTCGACGGACAGAAGGGTCATGCCGCCCTCCGCGTGCGGTAGATTAGGTGCAGGAACAGCGGCGCACCGACCAGCGCGGTCAGGACGCCAAGCTTCAGATCGCGTCCGGGCAGGACGACCCTGACAGCGATGTCGGCGGCCAGCAGCATCGCCGCCCCGCCAAGCGCCGAGGCCCAGAGGAGCCGCCCCGGTCGCGCGCCCACGAAGCCGCGCAGCACATGCGGCACCACCAGCCCGACAAAGCCGATGGCCCCGGCGACGGCGGTCGAGGCTCCGACCACCGCCGCCGTGCCGAAGATCAGCACCAGCCGCAGCCGGGTCAGCCGGACGCCCATCGCCTCGGCCGCGTCCTCGCCCAGGGTCAGCGCATCGAGGCCCCGTCCCAGTGTCACCAGAGCCAGCGATCCGGCAAGGATCAGCGGCAGCGCGATCCAGACATGGGTCATCGACCGGTCAGCCAGCGAGCCCATCATCCAGAAGACGATCTCGTTCGCGGCGAAGGGATTGGACGACAGGTTCAGCACCAGCGAGGTCAAGGCCCCCGCCAGCGCCGAGATCGCGATCCCGGCCAGGATCAGGGTCAGCGATCCACCGCGCGGCCCGGCCAGCACCAGGACCAGCACCACACCGACGACAGCCCCCGCCAGCGCAGAGAAAGGCAGGGCCAGGGTGGTGCTTGCCGCAACGCCGGTCTGCAGCGCGATCACGGCGCCAAGCGCGGCCGAGCCCGACACGCCGATCAGCCCCGGATCGGCCAGCGGGTTGCGCAGATAGCCCTGCATCGCGGCCCCGGCAAGGCCCAGCGCGGCACCGATCATCAGCCCCAACAGCGCGCGCGGCAGGCGGATTTCCTGCATGACCAGAGGCAAGGGCCCTTCTCCACCGAAGACCAGCGCCCGCAGGCTTTCTATCGGGCCGATGCCTGCAGGGCCGATGACCAGCGCACCCAGAAACAGAATGAATACCAAAGCCGCAAGAACGAGGAAAAGGCGCATCAATTGCCCCTGTCTGAGGTCAAGGCGCGGCGCAGCGCAGCCATTTCGGTCACCGCCCGCAGAACAAAGGGCGTGCCGCAAACCCAATCGCGGTCGGAAAACGTGCCGCGCGCCAGATCGTCCTGACTGGCGATCAGGGCGGGATGCAGCATGACATCTTCGGCGCGGGAATTGCCCGGATAGGGGCGGCTGGTGATCACCGCTTCCGGGGCAAGCATCACCAGTTGCTCCAAAGGCATGATCCCGCCATCGGAAAAGCCAACCTCCTCGGCCACATTGGCGAAGCCCGCCGCGATCAGGATCTGCCCCGACAGGCTGCGGTCGCCTTGCGTATAGCCGTTGGCGGCATAGATCGCCGCGCGGGGGTTGCGCGTCACCTCGTCCTGAAAGGCGGCGAGATCGGCTTCATAGGTCTCAAGCATCGTCTGCGCCTCGTCCTCCCGCCCCAGAATCGCGCCCATGCGCCGGATCTGGCCCGGAATCTCGTCCAGCCCGTAGGCGGGCTCGAAAATCTCGACCCGCACGCCCAGACGCTGCAGCATCGCCACCGTCGCGCGCGAGGTGAAAGAGCCTGCCAGCACCAGATCGGGCTGCATGAGATAGATCTCCTCGGCCAACCCATGGTTCGGCGGATAGGCCTTCGCCTCGTCGGCCATGGCCGAGCCGCGCGGGTCGGAAGCAAGGTGAGACACCGAAAGCAGCTGGCCGGGCGCCGCCAGCATCATGGCCAGCTGGTCGGTGCAAAGGTTCATCGACACCACCCGCTGCGGGACCTCGGCCATCAGGGGGGCGCCGCAAAGCGCCCCCAGAAGACTCGCCAGGATCAGGTTCCTAGAAATTGGCATCGATCCCCACATAGATCGCTCGACCCCGGGTCGCATAGCCCCAGACATCGGTCGCGTCCGTGTCGAAGACATTCTCGATCCGCCCCGTCAGCCGCACCCGGTCGTTCAGATCATAGCCGGCGGCAAGGTTGACCGTGGTGAAAGCGGGAAGCTCGACCGTCTCGTAGGCGCCCCAGAACTGGGTGTCGTAGTTGCCGGAGACATGGCGCAGGTCCGCCGAGACCGAGCCGCGGCCACCGAAGGCCGCCAGCGTTGCGCCAAGCGTCAGCTCGTGGCGCGGACGGCGGATTTCCACGCTGGAGTCGGGATTGCTTGCGTCAAGGTAGGTATAGGCCATGCGCAGCGACAGGTCGTCGGTCGCCTGCATCTGCCCACGGACTTCCACCCCCTGCCGGTCGCTGTCGCCCGCCTGGTTGATGTACGAGAAGGTCCCGGGGCCGGTGCTGACGGCGGTGATCTCGTCGGTCAGCGCCTCGCGGAACAGCGTCACGTCCAAGGTGCCGCGATCCGAGAAGACCGGGAATTCGACGCCGAAGTCGATGCTGCGGTTGCGTTCAGGCTGCAGGTCGGGGTTGCCAAAGTAGCCGAAGGCCGCCGCATAAAGCTCGAAATAGGACGGGTTCACCACGCCGGTCCCCGCCGAGCCGTGCAGGCGGATCCCGTTTGCCAGCTTGTAGGACAGGCCGACGTTCCAGGTCATCGCATCCCGGAACACCGAGTTGTCGTCGAACCGGACCCCCACCTGCAGGTCAAGGCCGGAGGCGAGGCTGCCGCGGTATTCCACCGCCGCCGAGGTTGCCTCGCGCTTGTAGCCCGGGTTCGAGCTGCTGGAATCCTCCCGGTTCTCCAGAAGGAAGTTCAGCAGATGGCTGGCATCCTCGACCGTGCCGTCGATGCCGTAGCTCAGCCGGTATTTCAGGGCATCGGTCGTCGTCTCGGTCGCCGCGCCACCGTTGTTGCTTTGCTCGTTCTGCGTCTTCTCGACGGCAAGACGATGGGTCAGCCGCCCGTCCAGCATGGCAAGCTCGGCAAAGATCGCCGCGGTGCGCTCGTCCCGGTCGGCGAACTGGGTCGGGTCGTCCACGACATAGGAGGCGGCGTCGGTCGCCACGAAGCTGTTGCTGTCATAAGCGTAGTCTTCCTTGGACCGCCGCAGCGTGAAGCCCAGCTTCAGCACATCCGTCACCAGATAGTCGCCCGACAGGATCGCCGTGGTCCTGTTCAGACCGTCCTTCTCGCCGCCGTCCCCGGATTCGTCAAAACCCTTGTCCACCGTGCGGGAGAGGGCCAGCGACACCCCGCCCCGCTCATTGCGCCGCGAAAGGAAGGCGGTGGCGATGGTTCCGGCCCCGACTTCCAGGCTGGCATGGGCCGTGGTGCCCTCGCCTCCCTTGCGCGTGATGATGTTGATGACCCCGGCCGAGGCATTCGATCCATAGTACACCGATTGCGGCCCGCGCAGGACCTCGATCCGTTCGATGTTCGCGGTTTCCAGGCCGCTGAGGATGTATTCGCCGTCGCCCCCCGCAGCCGCGATCCCGTCGATCAGGATGAGCGTATGGTTCCCCTCGCCGCCGCGGATGCGGACCTGGGTGAAGCTGATGCCCGAGCCGTTGACCGAGACGCCCGGCAAGGCCCGCAAGGCATCCTTCACGCTGGTGATGCCGCGCTCCTTGATCTCCTCGGCGGTCACGACGCTGACCGCGCGGCCATATTTCTCGGCCTCGATGGGCGAGAGCCCGCCGGAGAGGATGATCTGTCCAAGGTTGAAGACATCTTCCGCGCTGGCCTGTGCAGCAGGAAAGGACAATGCGGCCACCGAGGCCAGCAGAGCGAAGCGGTTCATTTATACCCCCCAAGAACGGCCCCGCAGGGCCGCAGTCCGAACGAATGTCAGGAGAGGACGGAAGCCCCCCGCAGACGGTGAAGTCACCACGTGCGGAAGGTCCGCAGCCCGAACGCCCCTCGCGTCCGAACAGGGTGAATGCCTTGGCAGGTCTCCTGACTTGCGGGTCGCAGCTAGACCGGACCTTCCCGCAGCCCTTGGGGCCGCAGTGGCGTATTCCGGCTTCGCTCTCCGCCTACAGTTGCGGGGGCAGTCGTGGATTTGGTGCCTGTTGGCTACGCCGAACCACGTTCCCTATTAACCGGACGGCAAGCCGCCCGGACCAAAGCGAAATCACGCTAGCAGCGGATTTTGGGGTTGCCAAGCGGGCAGCGCGCCGCACCGCAGGAAACCCGGGTCGCGCGACAGCAGAAGCACACCGTCGCCGCGTAGGCCGTCAGGCCTCGGTCTTCGGCAGGAACCAGGCGACAAGCCCGACGAGCGGCAGGAACGAGCAGATCACATAGACCTCATGCAGCCCGATCCGGTCGGCAAGCGCCCCCAACAGCGCCGCCGCCAGCCCGCCCAGCGCGAAGTTGAGGCCATAGAAGACCCCGCCGATCAGGCCGATGCGGCCCGGCATCAGCTCCATCGCGTACAGCATGATCGAGGCGAAGGCGCTGGCCATGATCAGGTTGATCAGCACGGTCAGCGCGACCGTCCCCGCCAGCCCGACATGCGGCAGAAGCAGGGTCATCGGCAGGGGGCCAAGGATGGAAATCCAGATGATCCGGTGCCGCCCGATCCGGTCCCCCACAATGCCACCGAGAAGCGCGCCAATGGCCGAGGAGATGAAGATCACGAAGAGAAGGATCTGGGATTGCGGGATCGAGACGCCGAAGGTCTCGATGACATAGAAGGTGTAGAAGGACCGGAAGCTTTCCTGATAGGCCAGCTTCGAGGTCATCAGCACGACCAGGATCAAAAGCCCCAGCCGCACTTGGCGCGGCGTCAGCGCCGACGTCGCGCGGGACCGCGCCGCCTCTGCCGCCGTATGGAACGCCGCGCGCAGGCGGTCGTGCTGGCCCGCGATGCGGATCAAGAGCAGCATGGCAAGGATCGGCGCCACCGCAAAGCCCGCGAGGCTCACCTGCCCCAGGGGCACGATGACCAGGGCCGCGACCAGCGGCGCCACCGCCCCGCCGGCCTGTCCGCCGACCTGGAAGATGCCCTGCGCCAACCCGGCCCGTCCCTGCGCGGCATAGCGCGCCATCCGCGTCGCCTCGGGGTGGAAGATCGACGAGCCGATGCCGATGCAGGCGACCGAAGCAAGGATCATCCCATAGCTGGGCGCGAAGGCCAGCGCGGTGATGCCCGCCAGCGTGAAGCCCATCCCCACCGCCGAGGAATACGGCAGCGGGCGCCGGTCGGTGTAAAGCCCTACCAGCGGCTGGAACAGCGACCCGGCGATCTGAAAGGTCAGGGTGATCATCCCGATCTGCACCAGGTCCAGCGCGAACTCGGCCTTCAGGATCGGGTAGATCGCCGGGATCAGCGCCTGGATCAGGTCGTTCAGAAAATGCGTCAGCCCCAGCATGACCAGAAGCGGCAGGAATGTCGCTCCTTCGGACCGGGCGGTCATCGTGGTCATCTGCAGGTCTCCCCTTTCCCGTGACGAAGGCTTTGGCCAGCTCCCGTGCACGTTTCGCAATCTGACGGGAAGCTCCCGGGTTTGGAAGTGGGCAACGACAGGAACCTGCCGGAAACGGCCCGGCAGGATAAAGGATTATTCTGCGGCCTGACGTGCCTCGGCCAGCCAGCCGTCGTAGGTCGCCCGATTGGCGGCGATCCAGTCGGCGACATGCTTGTCGATGGCGGCCGAACTGTCTTCGCCGTCCGAGATCAGCTTGTTCTCGGCAGAGATGTCGTTGATGCTGATCTCGGCCACTTCGAACAGCTTGGCCGCGGCGGGGTTGGCAGCCAGAAAGTCGTTGCGGGCGACGATCCGCAGGTTGTCGACGGCGAAGCCCAGGTTCTTGCCCTCGAACTCGGTCACGCCGGTGCCGCCGTCGGGCAATGAGGTATAGGGCACCGACAGCCATTCCACATCCTTGCCGGGAACCAGCGCGCCCGACACCCAATAGGGCGTCCAAGTGTAGTACAGGATCGGCTGGCCACCGGCATGGCGGGCGATGGCATCGGCGATGATGGCGTTGTACTCGCCCTGGTTGTGGGTGACGGTGTCGCGCAGGCCATATTCGGTCAGCTGGTGTTCGATGACCCGCTCGCAGCCCCAGCCGGGCACGCAACCGGCGAGGTCGGCCTTGCCGTCGCCATCGGCGTCGAACCTGGCCGCCACTGCCGGGTCCTTCAGCATCGAGATGTCGGTGATCCCGGCATCGTAGCTGGCCTTGTCGACCAGATAGCCCTGCAGCGCTCCCTTGGAGAGGATGCCGACCTTGGTCATCACCGCATCGCCGCCCGCTTCCTCGACGAAGGCCGCATGCAGCGTGTCCCATGTGTCGGTGAAGAAGTCCGCGTCACCGGTGCCGACGGCCAGATGCGCCTGCTGGGCGATCACCTCGTTCGGGGTGGCGACGGTGTAGCCCAGATCTTCCAGCGCGCGGAAGATGATGCGGGCCTGGAACATCTCTTCCAGCGCGGGCTGGATCACCGGGCGCACGGTCACGCCCTCTCCGGGCCGGTCGTTGGCCAGCGCGGGAAGCGCCGCAAGCAGCGCCAGCGCGGTCGTCAGGGTCAGATGTTTCATTGCGGTCTCCATGTTGGGGTTTCGTCGTCTCGGCGCGTTCAGCCGCGCTCTTTCCGTCGGGGGTCAGCTCCAGCTCGCGACCGGATCGCCAAGGATGTCGCGGTTGACGGTCACGCCCAGGCCGGGGGCGTTCGGGGCCAGGACACCGCCGTTCTGCACCGGCGCGTCGAAGGTCGCGGTCTCCAGCGTGACCATGTCGCGGCAGTCCAGCACGCAACGCAGGTTGCGTTCGGGGACGGTCGCGCCCAGATGCACGATCCCGGCGAAGGCGATGGCGGAACCGACCGTGTCCTGCACGCTGAGGGTCAGCCCCGCCGCGCGGCAGATGTCGCGGTGACGGCGGCCGCGCGTCAGCCCCCCGGCCTTGGAAATCTTCAGGCCGATGCCGTCGGCGATGTCCTCGGCCAGGATTCGGGCGATGTCGCCGTCCAGTTCGGCCAGCTCGTCCAGGATGATCGGCACGCTGCAGCGCTTGCGCAGGGATGCCGTCTCGCGCCAGGTCGCGCAGGGCGCCTCCAGCACGAAGTCCAGGCCCTGCGGCAGCATCCGCAGCATCCTGAGCGCGGTTTCCGGGATCATTCCGCCATTGGCGTCGACCAGGAAGAATTCGCCCGGGCGACGGTCGGCCAGGCAGGCGGCGATACGTTCGGCATCCAGCGCCGGGCCACCCTCGCTGTCGAGCGCGCCGATCTTGATCGAGTGACCCAGATAGCCTTTCTGCCGGTGTGCCGCGACGCGCTGGCGCATCTCGTCCGGCGGCCCCGCATAGATCGACGAAATCGTCGGCAGCCGCTTGCCGGTGGCACCGCCCAGAAGCTCGCAGACCGGCAGGTTCACCGATTTGCCAAGGATGTCCCAGCAGGCGATGTCGAAGGGGGTCTTGGCGTGATGGTGGCCGACCAGCGCGTCGTCCATCCTGTCGTTGATCCGGTCCAGCTGGCGCGGGTCGCGACCGATGAGATGCGGGGCGATCTCCTCGATCCCGGCACGGGCGCCCCGGGCATGGGCGGCGATGTAGGTCGCACCGAAGGGCGTCGTCTCGCCCCAGCCCTCGATCCCGGTATCGGTCTCGATCCGCAGGATGGCAGCGTCGAACCCGGTATATTCCCGGCCTCCGGACAACAGGTAGATGCCGCCGGAATAGGGCAGATGGACGTTGAAAAGCTCGATCTTGGCGATCTTCATTCGGACACCTTCGGGGGGATGAGGACAAGTTTGCCGGTATGGGCCTTGGTCAGGAAATCCGCCTGCGCCCGCGCGATTTCCGCCAGCGGATAGGTGCGGGCGACAACGGGGCGGATCTCGCCCGCCTCGATGTAGCGGATCAGGTTGGCGAAGACCGCGTCCTCCTGGAAGGTGCAGCCGTAAAGCGTGAGGTCCTTGAGATAGACGGTGCGAAGATCAAGGCTGCAGATCGGCCCCGCGATGGCCCCGGCGGCGGCATAGCGGCCTCCAGGGCGCAGCACGTCCAGAAGCTGCGGAAAACCCGGGCCACCCACCATGTCGATCACCACGTCGATGGAATTGCGGCCAAGCGTCCTGACCAGATCGGCCCCGCGGTCGATCACCTGATCCGCGCCAAGCGCGCGCACCTCATCGGCCTTGGCGGCACCCGCAAGCGCAATCACGGTCGCCCCGCGCCGCCTGGCCAGTTGCACTGCCGCCGATCCGACCCCGCCCGACGCGCCGGTCACCAGCACCCGCTCGGCCCCGACACCCGCCCGGTGCAGCATGTTCTCAGCGGTGGACCAGGCGCAGGGGATCGAGGCAAGCTCGGCATCCGACCAGTCGCAGTTCACCGCATAGACCTCACGCGAGGGGGCGACCGTAAACTGGGCGAAGCCGCCGTCGATCTCGCTGCCGAAGGTCCAGCATTCGTAGGGGCGGAAATCCACGTAGGAGCGCAGCATGTTGCGCACCAGCACCCGTTCGCCGATGCGGCCTGGGTCCACACCCGCCCCCACGGCGACGACATGGCCGCAGACATCGGCACCCTGGATGCGCGGGAAATGCAGCGGCACGCCGGACCACGAGGCATCTTCCGCATCCGGCTCGATCCCGCCCGCCGCCGATGTCTCGACCCCGATCTTCTTGGAATACCAGCCGATCCGCATGTTGATGTCGGTGTTGTTCACCGCCGAGGCCGCGACGCGGATCAGCACCTCTCCGGCCCGCGGCGCAGGCACCGGCACGTCGTGGCGCAGCACCAGCCTGTCGGTATCCCCATGGCCGGTCAGCAGCACGGCGGTCATCGTCTTCGGTATCATCGGGGTCCCGTTCGTCAGCACCGGACGCTTGCCGGTGCCTCAGATGACGGCCCCCACCCGCTTCAGGCAAGCGAGGAAACTTCCGGGGAGCGTTGAGGTCAGCTCAACGCTTGAGCGGACAGCAACCAATCGCGGAAGACCTCTGCCTCCGGGCGCAGCGGGCGGCTGGACGACCAGGTGACATGGATCGCAAAGCGATCGGCGATCTCTGTCGTCGTGACCTGCACGAGTTCTGCCTTCGCGATCAGCGGCTTGACCGAGCTGGACCAGCCAAGCGCGATCCCCTGCCCATCCAGCGCCGCCTGCAGGGCGATGACATAGGAATTGAACCGGCGGATGTTCGGTCGTTCCAGCACGGCCCCCGCGGCCTGCAGGAATCCGTCCCAGGTCATCCAGTCCCAGTCCGGCCCCTCGACCGACAAGAGCGGCGCCGCCGCCAGTTCGGTCGCGCCCGCCACCGGATGGGCCGCCAGGAAACCGGGGCTTGCCACCGCCATGATCGTCTCGTCCTGCACCCGGGCCGCATGTTCCCCCGGCCAGTTGCCGTCGCCGTAGCGCAGCGAAAGGTCGATGTCCGGCCGCAGTCCCTCCTGCCTGCGCTCCGAAATGACATGCTCCACCACGATATCCTGATGCTGGCGCCAGAACGCACCCAGCCGGGGCATCAGCCACAGCTGCATCGTCGCCATGTTGGACAGGATCGCGACATGGTGCCGGTCGGACTCGCGCACCTGCTGCAGCGCGGTCGACACTTTGAGGAAGGCCTCGGACAGGCTGGCTGCCACCGCCTCGCCCTCTCTGGTCATCGAGATCCCGTCATGCCGCCGCAGCATCAGCGTGGCCCCCAGGTCAGCCTCCAGCTGTCGCACCTGCCGCGAGACCGCGCCGGGCGTCACGTTCAGCTCTGCCGCCGCATGGGTGACGTTCCGCTGCCGCGCCACGGCCTCGAAGGCAGCCAGTGCCTTCAGCGACGGAAGATCATAGGGGCGGCGGCTCATCGCCAGAGCCTAGCGAGAAAACGCGATCGGTGGAAACCCCGGACGGCAGGAGCTCAGGCGTTGCCTGTCGAAGACCGCCGTCGCGAAGCGAAGGAAAGCAGTAGATGGTCCGCCATCAGGCCCATGAAGGCCACCGCAAGCCCAAGGACCAGTCCCTTCCCCACATCCGTCGACGACAGCGCGCGCTGCATTTCCTGGCCAAGATCCTGCGTGCCGATGAAGGCCGCGATGATCACCATGAAAAGCGAGAACATGATCGACTGGTTCGCACCCACGACCAGCGTCGGCACCGCCAGGGGCAGCTTGACGTGCCACAGAAGCTGCCGCGGGCTCGCGCCCGACATCTGGGCGGATTCGACGATTTCGGGCGGTATGCTCCGCAACCCCTCAATGGTGTAGCGCACGATGGGGACCGTGGCGAAGACCACGACCGCGGCGACGACGGCCACGTCGTTCACGCCGAACAGCATGATCACCGGGATCAGGTAGATGAAGCTCGGGAAGGTCTGCGCCGTGTCGCAGACCAGAAGAAAGCGCCGCGCGCGGGTCTCTGTCCCGGCCCCCAGAAGCCCCAGCGGCACACCGATGAGCAGCGCAAGGGAGACCGAGACGAAGACGGTATAGGCGGTGATCATCGCCCGGTCCCACCAGCCCGAAAGCGCGATCGGGACAGCGAATGCAAGGCAGACCAGCGCCGACCGCAGGCCACCGACCCGCCAGCCGATCCCGGCAAGCGCAAGGAGGACGGCCGAGGTCGGAAGCCACAGGAAGGCGTTGCGCAGCGGGATCAGCACCCAGCTGATCAGGAACCAGCGAAGCCAATCCGTGACAGGGCCGATGAACTGGATGAAGTCACCGACGGCGGCATCGACCGGCCCCGACAGGCTGAGGGCCTGCTTGCGTTCGACCTCGGCGAAATAGGGATGCGCCCAGGCCATCGCGAAGCCCAGTGCGACAAGGGCCAGCCAGATCACCAGCAGGCGGTGGCGATGCAGCCAGGGGCCATCGACATGTCCCGGTTGCTTCACGGCCCAGGCCTTCGACATCCGGTCCAGCACGATGGCCAGAAGCACGATGGTGACGCCGATCTCGAAGGAAAGGCCGATCTTCAACGCCTGGAGGAGTTGCAGAAGCTTCTGCCCCAGTCCCGGCATCCCGATGAAGCTGGCCAGCACGACCATCGCCAGGCTCTGCATGATCACCTGGTTCACCCCGATCAGGATCTCGGTTCGGGCGGCGGGCAGGCGGACGCGGGTCATCAGTTGCAAGCGGGTGGCGCCGCTCATCTTGCCGCTTTCGATGATCTCGGGCGAGACGCCGCGCAGGCCGAGCAAGGTCATGCGGATCATCGGCGGAACCGAAAAGATCACCGTGACGATGGCCCCGGCCTTGGGTCCCACGCCGATGAAGACCACGACCGGGATCATGTAGGCAAAATGCGGCAGCGACTGCGCGATGTTCAGAATGGGGTTCAGAAGCCGCTCGGCCGTCCGGAAGCGCCAGGCGAGCGTTCCCAGCGCAAGGCCCAGGGCCACCGAAAGCGGTGCGGCGACGACGATGACCGACAGCGTCTCCATCGCCCATTTCCACTGGCCCATCACGGCGATCCAGACAAAGCTCCCGGCAGCCAGCGCGGCCAGCCGCCAGCCCGCCAGCGCATAGCCCGCCATCCCGGCAGTCGCGGCGATCACCACCCAGGGAATCGGCCCGACATGGGGCCAGCGCGATTTGCCGTAGAGAAGGTTCGCAGTCACATCCAGGCAGAACTCCACCATGTCCGAGAAGGCGCGGGTGAAGGCCATCAGTCCCAGATCGTCACGGGCAAAGGCGAAGGCGGCGTTGATCCAGTCGGCAAAGGGAAGAACCAGACCCTCGGGCAGGCGAACCAGGCTCGCGGGCAGGACATTGCGGCAGACGACCAGCACCAGCGCGGCAAGCAGGATCGCCTGCGCGATGCGCTTCTGGTCCAGGCGGAACGGCGTTTCGGGAAGTGTCGCCGCCATCATGCCGCCGGCCCCAAGAGAAGGTCGAGCGCCGCCTTGCGGTCGAGAAGCCCCGCGATGCCGCGCTTGTCCGACAGCGGGATCAAGGCGCGACTGTCGCCGACGATTCGGCGGGCCAGCGCATGCAGCGTCTCGCCAGCCGGAAGCGGCTCGCCTTCGACGGCGCGGCCGTCGACCGGCAGCGCCAGCGCTCCGGCATGGACCACGCGGGTGCGGTCGATTGCCTCGGTGAACTTGGCGACATAGGGCGTCGCGGGGGCCATGACGATGCGCTCCGGCGTGTCGATCTGCTCGACCACGCCATCCTTCATGATGGCGATACGGTCGGCCAGCCGCAGGGCCTCGTCGAAGTCGTGGGTGATGAAGACGATGGTCTTGGCCAGCATCCCCTTCAGCCGCAGGAACTCGTCCTGCATCTCGCGCCGGATCAGCGGGTCGAGCGCGCTGAACGGCTCGTCCAGAAACCAGATGTCGGGCTCAACCGCCAGCGACCGGGCGATGCCGACGCGCTGCTGCTGGCCGCCGGACAGCTCGCGCGGGAAATAGCCCTCGCGGCCCTTCAGGCCCACCAGTTCCAGCACGTCCCGCGCCCGCGCGATCCGCGACCCGCGGTCCTGCCCCCGCATCTCAAGCGGGAAGGCCACATTCTCAAGCGCCGTGCGATGGGGAAGCAGGCCGAAGCTCTGGAACACCATGCCCATCTTCTTCCGGCGCAGCTCGATCAGCTGGGGTTCGGTCAGCTTGCCGATGTCCCGCCCCTCGACCTCGACCTTGCCCGCAGTGATGTCGAGAAGCCGCGCCAGGCAGCGGACCAGGGTCGACTTTCCCGATCCGGAAAGTCCCATCACCACCAGCATCTCGCCGCGCCGGATGTCCAGCGACACGTCGCGCACGGCGGCGATGTGGTTCGTCGCGCGCAACTCCTCCATCGTCGTCTGCGGCGTCAGGCGCGAGCCCAGCCGTTCGGGATGGTCGCCGAACACCTTCCAGACGTTCCGGCAGGAAATCACCACATCGCTTGTCATCACGGGAAGCCTCCGATGGAAAAGGCCACCCGGAAGGGAAACTCCGGGTGGCAAGGTGAGTCATCACCCTGAGGTGACTTCGGAGATCATTCGGTCCAGGGCTTCCAGACCGCCTCGTTCGCTTCCAGCCAGGCGGTCGCGGCATCCTCTGGCTCCATCCCGTCGACATCGACAAGCTTGGCCATCTCGGCGATCTGGGCGTTGGTGAAGCTCACTTTCTGCAGGGTGGCATAGGCGGCGGGCCACTTGTCCTTCATCCCGTCCCAGGCCGCGATCTTCAGATAGCCGTTGGCCGGGTTGCCGCAGTCGAAGGTCTTGTCGGGCAGGGGCCCCTTGGACGGATCGGTGTCGCAGCCCTCTTCCCAGGCCGGGAATTCGACGAATTCGCCCGGCCAGACCGCCTCGGCGAAGTTCGGGGTCCAGTTGAAGACGACGATCGGGGTCTTGTCCTTTTCCGCCGCCGCGATCTCGGCCCAAAGTGCCGCCGCCGACCCGGCATTCACCACCACGAAGTTCATCCCCAGCGCATCGACCTTTTCCTGGTCGTGCTTCAGCCAGTCCACCGGCCCGCCCAGAAAGCGGCCCTTGTCGCCGGTCTCCGGGGTCGCGAACTTGGCCGCGCAATCGTTCAGCGCCTTCCAGTCGGGCAGGCCCGGGCAGGCCTCCTTCGTCCACATAGGATACCACCAGTCTTCGCGGGTGATGCCGGCATGGGTGGCGACATCGTGGATGCCGCCCTTTTCCACCGCAGCGCGGAACGACTTGCCGAAAGCGCCTTCCCAGACTTCCACTTCCAGCGTGGCATCGCCCAGCCGCACCGCCTCGTACACGGCCTGGCTGTCGGTCGAGACGTATTCGACAGAATCGCCCATGCTTTGAAAGATCTGGCCCACCACGTTCGACATCACGATCTGGCTCGACCAGTTGTGGGTCGGGATGATGATCGGGTCCGAAGAATCTTCGGCGAAGGCGGGCGCGGTCAGAGCGAGGGTCGCGGCGCCAAGAAGCAGTCCGGTCAGTTTCATGTGTTCGATCCCTGTTCAGGTCGCGCCGTGGGCGGCGCCGACGTTTCCTCGGAAAGTCGATCGCTTTCCTGAGAGGCAAGGTTATGGGCTGGATGTGAACGTGTCAGACCCCTGCGATGAACGGGCTGGAGAATGTTGTTACAGAATGTTAACAAGGCCGCGCCACTTCCCGGGACGCCGCCTGCATGACCCCTGCCGCCCATATCGTCATTATCGAGGACGACCCGGTGACTCGCACCGCGCTGGGGGGCTATCTGGAAAGCTTCGGCTACCGCGTCACCGCCTGCGCCGGGGCCGAGGCGGCCGAAAAGACGCTGGCGCAGGAAAACCCCGACCTTCTGATCGTGGACATCAACCTTTCCGGCAAGGACGGGCTGGAGATCACCCGCGAACAGCGGGCCCGGTCCGAGATCGGGATCATCCTCCTGTCAGGGCGCACCGATGACGTGGACCGGATCGTCGGGCTGGAGCTCGGGGCCGACGACTATGTCTGCAAGCCCTTCAACCGGCGCGAGTTGCTGGCGCGGGTGAAGAACCTGTTGCGGCGGACGGCGGCGATGCGGCAGCTGACGCGGCGGGTGGTGCATTTCGCGGGCTTCACCTTCGATACCGCCGCCCGGCATGTGGCCGGGGCCGACGGGACGGGCGTGCAGCTGACGCGGGGGGAATACGAGCTTCTGCGCACCTTCGTCCTGAACCCCGGCATCGTCCTCTCGCGTGACCGGCTTCTGGCCAGCATCACCCATCGGCAAAGCCTGACCGGCAGCCGGACGGTGGATGTGATGGTCAAGCGGCTGCGGGCGAAGTTCGGCGACGACCCGAAGCAGCCGCGCATCTTGGGCACCTCGCATGGCGAGGGCTACGTCTTCACTGCGCCGCTGTCCTGACCCCCGCCAGATCGTCCAGCGCCTGCAGCGAGCGGATCAGTTCGCGCTCCGCCGACACCGCCGCGGCCAAGAGGGGGTCCACGGCCTCGGGCCCCGGTCTGGCGCCCCGGCGCGAGAGGGCGGCCAGCACCTTGCCCAGTTCCGGCAGGGTGAAGTTGCCCACGGCGCCCTTCAGCTGATGCGCGCGGTGCTCGACCTCCCCCGCCGCGCCCGTCCGCAGGGCTTCTGCCAGCGCCTGCACCTCCGGACCCATCCGGTCCAGCATCAGGCGCACCAGATCGCGCGTCGCCGCGGGGCCAAGATCGGCCAGGGTCTCGCGTACCGCGGGGGCGATTCCCGTCCCGCACAGCCGGTCCAGTGCCGCGGCCAGCGCCTCGGGTGACAGCGGCTTCGACACCACCTCGTCCATCCCGGCGGCACGGCAGGCCGCCACGTCTTCGGGCTGGGCATGGGCCGAGACGCCGATCACCGGCAGCCGCGCCAGCCCCGGCAACGCCCGCAACCGGCGCGTGGCCTCGATGCCCGAAATGCCCGGCAGGTTGACGTCCATCAGCACCGCGTCGAAACGGCCCCGCGCCAGCATGTCCAGCGCCGCCTCGCCGGTCGCGGCGATCACCGCCCGGTGGCCCAGCGCCGTCAGGAAGCCCATACCGACCTCCTGGTTGACCGGGTGATCCTCGACCAACAGCACGCTGAGGGGCGGCAGGTCCGGCGCCGAAGCCGCCCTTGGCGCGGGCAGCGCCGCCCCACGGTCGAAGGGCAGTCGCAGGGTGAAGGTCGCCCCCTGCCCCCGCTGGCTTTCCACGGTCAGGACGCCCCCCATCAATCCGGCAAGCCGCCGCGAGATCGTCAGCCCCAGCCCGGTTCCGCCATGCGTCCGCGCGGTCTGCGGATTCTCCTGCTGGAAGGCCGCGAAGATATGCTCCAGCGCCTCGGGAGCGATCCCACGCCCGGTGTCGCTGACCGTGAAGCGCAGAAGCAGCGGGTCGGCGTCTGGCCGGCCCTGCAACGCCACGGCGATCCGGACTTCGCCCCGGTCGGTGAACTTCACCGCGTTCGACACCAGGTTGAACAGGATCTGCCGCAGCTTGCCCATATCGCCCCGCAGGGGCGGCAGCGCGACCTCGGGCAGCGCCGTCACCAGCCGCAGCCCCTTCTCCTCGGCCATGGGCGCCATCAGAAGCGCGATCTCCGCCAGCGCCTGGGCCAGGTCGAAATCCACGATCTCGTCGGCCACCTGCCCCTGCCCCAGCTTGGAATAGTCCAGGATGCTGTTCAGAAGGCCCATCAGCCCCTTGCCCGAGGCCAGCGCCGCCTCCAGCCGCGCCACCTGCTCGCGCGTCAGCCCGTCTCGCGGCAGGTTGCGCAACATGCCCAGCACGCCGTTCATCGGGGTACGGATCTCGTGGCTCATCATCGCCAGGAATTCCGACTTCGCCCGGTCTGCCGCCTCGGCCCGGTCGCGGGCCGCGTCATGGGCGGCCACCTCTCCCCGCAGCTGCTCGGTCTGTTCGTCCACCAGCTGCTGCAACTCGCTGCGGTGGCGGCGCAGCTCTTCCAGATGCCGCTCGCGCTCGGCCGCCAGTTCGCGGTTGGCGATGGCCTGCTGGCGGAAAACCTCGACCGCGCCCTCCATCCCGGCGATCTCATCGGTGCCCGAGCGGCGGATTTCCTCGCCCAGCTCGCCCTCGGCCAGCCCGGTCATCCGCGCCGACAGCGTATCCAGCCGCCGGATCAGGTTGCCGCGGACATAGAACCACAGCACCCCCATCGACATCACCAGCGCCAGCAGGGTCGAGAAGGTGTACAGCTGCTGCGTCGCTAGGACGCCCTGCTGCGCCGACCGCCCCGAGGCGACCGCGTTTTCCTCGATCCGGTCCGCCAGCGCGGCTGCGGCGCTTTCCAGCTCCAGCGCCGCCTGGCGCAGATCAGTCTCGGCTTTCGCGATCTGCCCGGTCAGCTCCAGCACCTGGGCCGCCGTCTCGAAGAGACCCGCGCCCTCGGGCGGCGCGGCGCGCGCGGCCCCGATCCCCCGCAGCAGCACCCGCACCCTGTCCGCCCGGCGCGGATCCTGTACCGAAGTCAGCCGCCTCGCGATGACCTTGACCCGTGCGGCAAGCTCGTCGCGCAAGGCTTGCAACTCGTCAGGCGACTGGACCCCGGCGACCCGGTTCAACAGAAGCCCGACTTCGGACGCATGCGACCGCAGCTCGAACATCAACCCCAGCTGGAAAAGGTCGACCTCGATCAGCTTGTCCAACGTGTCGAGCCGCGTCGCGGCGTGCTCAGGCTCCGGCCCCTCCATGTCGTAGAGGCTGGAGATGACCGCAGACGCCCCCATCTCGGCGTTGGCGACCAAGGTATCCGCGATCTCCGTCAGTTCCGCCGCCGCCGCGAGGCCCGCGTCAAGCTGGTCTTTCCGCCGCGCAATCAGGCTGATCCGCTGCCGCACCAGCCGGTCGATCGTGGTCAGTGCCTCGCGCAGGCCCGCCTCGGCGGTCAGCGCATTGGCCAGGGCGTCCTTTGGCAGCCCTTCCTGGCGCAGAAGCCGCGAGCGCAGCGCACCGGCCTGATCGAAAAGAAAAGCCGCCCGCTCGGCCCGCTGCGTCTCGTCCGTCACCGCCGCCAACTCGGGCGCGACCGCGACCACCCGGCTCGTCTCTTCCGCCACGCCCCGCACCTCGGAGATCGCCGGAATCGCCTCGGTCACGACGCGCGACTGGTTGGCCGCCACATCCTTCAGCTCGAACCAGCCCAGAACCCCGGTAGCCACCGGAAAGCCCGCGATCAGCACGATGGCCATCACCAGCCGTCCGCCAAGACTCGACTTGTAGCCGAACTTCCGCAAGGTTCGCCCCCGGGGATCAAACATGCGGGCAGGCTATCACCTTATCCGCGAAAGGGGAGAGGCGATGCGCAAGACCTTGGCGGCAGCACTTCTGGCGGCGGCTATCGCCCCACCGGCGCAGGCCGAAGTCTGGAAGCTCGAGGCACGCTCGATTCCCTTCGATGACACAAGCCCGGCGGTGCCCATCGACTATATCCCGCTGGACCACGCGGCCAAACCCTGGCGCTTCTGCATCCTCTACCCGCATCTGAAGGATGCCTACTGGCTGTCGGTCAACTACGGAATGGTCGAGGAAGCCCGCCGCCTGGGCGTTGCCTTCGACGTGTTCGAGGCCGGGGGCTACCCCAATCTCACGCGTCAGATCGAACAGCTGAAGGGCTGCGCCAGCGACGAATTCGACGCGGTGATCGTGGGCACGGTCTCCTACACCGGGCTGACGGCAGAGGTCGAGCGGATCGCCCGGCTGAAGCCCGTGATCGCCGCGGTCAACGATATCGACGACAGCGGCATCACCGCCAAGGCCAGCGTCCCCTGGACGGAAATGGGCGCCGCGGCCGGTCGCTTCCTGGCCGAACGTCACCCCCGGAGCAGCCCGCCGGTGACCGTCGCCTGGTTCCCCGGCCCGCACGGCGCGGGCTGGGTCAGCTTCATCGAGGCCGGCTTCCGTACCGCCTTGGCCGACAGTTCCGCCCAGATCGTCATGACCCGCTTCGGCGACACCGGGACCGAGGAACAGGTGCTGCTGGTGGAGGAGGCACTGGAGGCCATGCCCGACATCGACTACCTCGTCGGCAGCGGCCCCATGGCCGAGGCCGCCGTCCCCATCCTGCGCGCGCACGGGCTGGAGGGAAAGGTTTCGGTCGTATCGACCTATCTCAGCCATGCCGTGTACCGGGGCCTCGCGCGCGGCCGCATCCTGGCCGCACCCACGGATTCGCCGGTCGTCCAGGGGCGGCTGGCCCTGGAAATGGCCGTGCGGGCGCTGGAAGGCAGCCTGACGGTCCGCCATGCCGGTCCGCCGATCTCGATCGTGACGCCGGATACCGTGGGAAACGCCATTGCCGAAAGCTCGCTCGCCCCTGCGAGCTTCGTGCCGGTCTTCACGCTGGAAAAGGAATGACCTGCGCACCGGTCTCGCGTTGCACAGCCGGACGTGACCACGACACCTGAGGACTGTCGCAGTCCTGTGATCTCTCCTTCGCGCCACTGTAGTCATTGACTGCTAGCCGTCCGCTCAGCTCACTGAAAGGACGTCGCCCCATGAAACACCTTCTCGCCTCCGGCCTGCTTGCCGTTGCAATCGCTTCGGCAACCGCCTCCGCCGCTCAGGAGACCATCCGCTTCGCCGTCACCGACATCGACGGGATGGAAGCGCTGCAGCGCGAGATGGGGCCGTTCAAGGAGGCGTTCGAAGCCGCCTCGGGCCTGAAGGTCGAATTCTTCCCGGTTTCGGGCCGCACCGTTGCGGTCGAGGCGATGGCGGCGGACCAGATCGATTTCGTTCTGACCGGCCCGGCGGAATATGTCGTGTTCAAGGCGCGCCTCGATGCCCAGCCGGTCGTGACCTGGGTGCGCCCCGACTACTACTCCACCGTCGTGGTGCTGGAGGACAGCCCTGCCAAGACGCCCGCCGACCTGAAGGGCCAGACCATCTCGTTCGGCGAGATCGGCTCGACCTCGCAGCACCTCGGCCCGGTCGACCTGCTGGCCAAGGCGGGGCTGGCCTATGCGGTAGATTACCAGCCGGTCTTCCTGAACCGCAACGTCGCGGTCGAGGCCCTGATCAAGGGCGATATCGCCGGGGTCGGCCTCAACCGCACCCATTTCGACAAGATCAGCAAGAAGTTCCCCGACCAGAAGTTCCGGGTTCTCGTAAAGGGCGATCAGCTTCCCGACGACATCCTCCTCGCCTCGGCCAAGGTCTCGCCCGAAGTGGTGGACACCGTCCGCAAGACCTTCGCCGACCACGGCGCCGAAATGCTGGCGGCGCTGACCTCGACCGAAGAGAACGCCAAGTATATCGGCGGCACGTTCAACCCCAACGTGACCGACGCCGACTACGACGTGGTGCGCAAGATGTTCGAGAACATCGGCATCACCGAATTCACCGAATTCGTCGGCGAGTGAGCCTCGGATGAATGCGCCGCTTCCCCCGCAGGCGCTGGCCGGTTCTGCCCTGGCAGAGCCGGTCCTTGCCGTCCGGGGCCTGACCAAGGATTTCAACGGCCGCACCGTGCTGCAGGACCTGAGCTTCGCGCTCGCCCCCGGCCAGGCGACGGCGCTGATCGGCGCCAACGGCTCGGGCAAGTCCACGCTCCTGCGCTGCCTCGTCCGGCTGATCGAACCCTCGGGTGGCGATATCCGCATGCTCGGCCGGGACATCCGCGCGCTTCCGCCCCGCGCGCTCCGCCGCCTGCGGGCCGAGGTCGGCATCGTCTGGCAGCGCCACAACCTTGTGCCCCGCCTCTCGGCCCTGTCGAACGTGATCCACGGCGTTCAGGCGCGGATGTCCGGTCCCCGCACCTGGGCGCAGTCGCTGGCCCCGGCGGCCGTCCGGGACGAGGCGATGGCCTGCCTTGTCCGTGTGGGCCTTGCCGACCGCGCGCTGCTGCGGGTCGACAGCCTGTCGGGCGGGCAGCAGCAGCGCGTCGCCATCGCCCGGATGCTGATGCAGCGCCCCGCCTTCATCCTTGCCGACGAGCCCGACGCGAGCCTGGACCCGCAGACCGGGGAAGAGGTGATGTCGCTCCTTCTCGGCCTGGTGCGCGAAGAGGGGCTGTCGCTTCTGGTCATCTCGCACCGGCTGGAACACACCCTGCGCTTTTCCAACCGCATCCTCGGCCTCGCAAACGGCCGGATCGCGCTGGACCTTGCCACCCAGCGCGCCAATGCCGCCAGCTTGCGCCAGTTCTTCGACCATGCGGAGGCCGCATGACCACGCTTGCCCCCGCCCGCTTCCAGCACCGCAGCTTCGTGGAATACGCGGCGCTCCTGGCCGTGCTGCCACTGGTCGTCACGTCGCTCGCCGCCACGGCCCCCGCACCCGAGAAGCTGGGCAGCGGCATCGCGCGGCTCTTCGCGCCCTCGGGCATGCTGACACGGATGTTCCCGCCCGACTTCACCCGGATCGTGCCCATCGGCTGGAAGCTTCTGGAAACCCTGCAGATGGCCGTCGCGGGGTGCTTCCTCGGACTGATCCTCGCACTTCCCTTCGCGATCCTCGCCACCGACCGCCTCTCGCCGCACCCGCTGGTCCGCCACGCCGCGCGGGCCCTCATCGCGCTTTTCCGCACGGTGCCGGATCTGGTCTGGGCCATCATCTTCATCATCATCGTCGGCCTCGGCCCCGCCGCCGGCGTCATGGCGATCATGGTCGACAAGATCGGCTTCGCGGGCCGCTTCTTCGCCGAGGCGATGGAGGAAACCGACCCCGGCCCGCAGGATGCGCTTCGCGCCATCGGGGCCTCGCGCCTTGGCATCATCGGCTCGGCCATCATTCCCGCCTGCCTTCCCTCCTTCACGGCCACCTCGCTCTTTGCGCTGGAAAAGTCCGTGCGCGGCTCCGCCGCCCTGGGCCTTGTCGGCGCGGGCGGCATCGGGGTCGACCTCAAGGTCGCCTTCGACCTTTTCAACTACGACGAGGCCCTTGCCATCATCCTGATGATGCTCGTCCTCGTCATCGCCGTCGAGCAGGGCTCGGGCTGGATCCGCAGGAAGCTGATATGAACCACATGCTCACCGACACCGCGCATCTCTACTGGAACGCCGAATGGCAGAAGGCCGACGGCACTTCGCCCTGGGCGATGCCCGAGCCCTGGGTCGTCGACCATGCCAGCACATTCCCCCCAGGGGCGCGCATCCTGGACCTCGGCGCCGGGATCGGCCGCCACGCGCTGGCCTTTGCGGAAGCCGGACACCACGTCACCGCGCTTGATGCGTCCGAGGCCGCGATGGCCGCTGTCGGCGCCGCGGCCTTCACCAAGGGATTGACCATCGACACGGTGCAGGCCCCGATGACCGACCTGCCCTTCGAGACGGCCAGCTTCGACCACGTTCTGGCCTGGAACGTCATCTACCACGGCGACGAATCCGTCGTGCGCCGCACGCTCTCCGAGGTGGCCCGCGTCCTGCGGCCCGGCGGCACATTCATGGCGACAATGCTGTCTGCCCGCCGCCTGCCGGTCGAGAAGGCCAAGGCCAGGGGCCGTGAGATCAGCCGCAACACCTGGGTCTTCGAGAGCGAAGGCGACAAGGTCCATCCGCATTACTTCTGCACGGGCGCCGATCTCGTATCGCTTCTCTGGGGGTTCGAGGTCTTCACCTTGTTCGACCGGCCCCATGTCAAGCCCGGCTCCTGGCACTGGCATCTTCTGGCAGAGCGTCTGGCATGACCGCGGAACTGATCGAAGGCGCCCGCGTCATTCTGGAAGACCGGGTCGAGATCGCCTCGGTTCGCATCGAGGGCGGGCGGATCACCGGCATCGACGTGGCCCGCGACGGGGCGAGCCTCGTTCCCGCCCGCGGGCGCCTGCTGGCACCGGCCTTCGTCGACATTCATGGCGACGCCTTCGAGCGGCAGGTCATGCCGCGCCCCGGCGTCATGGTCCCGGTCGAAACCGCGCTTCTGGAAACCGACCGCCAGCTTGCCTCGAACGGCATCGCCACCGCCTACCACGCCCTCACCCTGTCCTGGGAACCGGGCCTGCGCAGCGTCGACACCGGCTGGCAGATCGTCCGCGCGCTGGAACGCCTTCGCCCCCGCCTCACTGCCGAGAACCGGCTGCAACTGCGGTGGGAGACGTTCTGCCATGAGGCCGAACCCCTGATCGCCCATGTCCTCTCCGGCCCCGACCGTCCGGCGCTGGCGTTCAACGACCATACGACCTCGATGCTGTTGCATCCGGATTTGGCCGTGCAGGATCGGCCCTTCGACCAGGTCGATCCCTATCCAGTGACGCCCTTCGACGCCCCGCGCTTCCTGAAGAAGATGGCCGACCAGGCCCGCCGCGCCCATGTCTCGCCCGAAGACTACGCGGCCCTCCTGACCGGCGTATGGACCCGGCGCGCAGAGGTCCCGGCCCATATCGCCCGCATGGCCGCGCTGGCCGGGGCGCACAAGGCGCCGATGCTTTCCCACGACGACAGCCAGGCCGAAACCCGCGGCTATTACCGCGGCCTCGGCGCAATGGTTGCCGAGTTCCCGATGCATGACCGCGTCTTCCTTGCCGCGCGCGAGGCGGGCGATGCCATCGTCCTCGGCGCGCCGAATGCGATGCGCGGTGGCAGCCACCTCGGCAGCCCCGGCGCGGCGCAGATGATTGCGCGGGGCCTCTGCGACATCCTCGCCTCCGACTACTTCTACCCGGCCATGCTGGGGGCGATGGTCCGCCTGCACGCCGACCGGGTGGCCCCGCTGCCTGCGCTCTGGAACCTCGTCTCGCTGAATCCCGCCCGGGCCATGGGCCTTGCCGACCGGGGCCGTATTGCGCCCGGCCAGCGCGCCGACCTCCTCCTCCTCGACTGGCCCGAAGGCCACGCCCCGGCCCCGCTGCGCACCTGGGTCTCCGGCCGTCCGGGCTATTCCGCCTTGCCCTCGATCCCTCAACCCGAACCCGCCCTCTGAGGAGAGCCCAGGATGCTCGACGCGCTCGCCAACTTCGACAGTCTCCCGGTCGCACCGCAGGTCGACTTCACCTATTCCCACCCGGGCCAGTCGCTCTTCCGCCGCAGCCTGATCCGCGCGGTCGAGATGCTGACGGGGCAGCCGAAGTTGCGTCGCCTCTACCTCAACTGGGCCTGGAGCGACCGCGCCCCCGGCGTCCCGGTCTTCGCGGGCGCCCTGGGCCAGTTGCGGATCCAGCCCCGCATAGCGGCGGGCGCGGAGCATCTTCAGGCCGTTCCGGCCAAGGGCGGATTGCTGCTGGTGGCGAACCATCCCTTCGGGGTGGTCGACGGGCTGACCATCGGCCATCTGGCGATGCAGCTTCGCGGCAACGTCCGCATCCTGACCAACAGCCTGCTCTGCCGCGTCCCCGAGGTCGATCCCCACCTGCTCCCCGTCAATTTCTCCGGCACGCCCGAGGCGCGCAGGCTGACGGCCGAGACGCGGCGGCAGGCCGCGGCGCTTCTCCAGGCGGGCAAGGTCGTCGCGGTGTTCCCGGCGGGCGGCGTCGCGACCGCGAACCGGCCGCTCAGGGGCCGCGCGGTGGATTCGCCCTGGCATCCCTTCGTCGGACGGCTGGCGACGATCCCCGGCGTGACCACGCTGCCGGTGCATTTCTCCGGCCAGAACTCGCGCCTCTTCCAGATCGCGAGCCGCACCTCCTATCCGCTCCGCGTCGCGCTGGTCTTCCACGAAACCCGCCGCCGGATGGGCCAGCCGGTCGAATTGCGGATCGGCGCGCCGGTCCCAGCCTCCGACCTCGCCCGGATCGACCGCGACCAGGTGGCAACCGAGCTTCGCCGCCGCTGCATGGCGCTGGCCGTCCCCGCGCTGGCTGACCCAGACGAGGTCTACATCTGGCCCAGCCACATCAGGTGGTAGCCGTCACACAAGGTTCACTCACCCTTCGGACGACTGTCATATCCGCCCGCTAGGACCGTCCCAGACCAAAGCGAAGGGATCATCGATGCTGGATGTGCAGCGCGTGACGCGGATGTTCGGCCAGAAGGCCGCCGTCGACAGCATCAGCTTCCAGATCGACCGTCCCGCCTTCGTCGGCATCATCGGCCGCTCGGGCGCCGGGAAATCCACCTTCCTGCGCATGATGAACCGGCTCCTCGACGCCACCTCGGGCGAAATTCTGGTCGAGGGCCGCAACGTCCTCGCCCTGAAGGGCGCCGAGGCCCGCGCCTGGCAATCGCACTGCGCGATGATCTTCCAGCAGTTCAACCTAGTGCCCCGGATGGATGTCGCCTCGAACGTCCTGCACGGCATCCTGAACCGCCGCTCCACGCTCCAGACCATGTTCAACCTCTGGCCCCGCGCGGATATCCTGAAGGCGCTGGAAATCCTCGACCGCCTCGGCATCGCCGAACAGGCGCCCAAGCGCGCCGAGGCCCTGTCCGGCGGCCAGCAGCAGCGCGTCGCCATCGCCCGCGCGCTGATGCAGGACCCCAAGATCATCCTGGCCGACGAGCCCATCGCCTCGCTCGACCCGATGAACGCGCAGGTGGTGATGGACGCCCTCAAGCGCATCAATGTCGAGGACGGCCGCATGGTCATCGCCAACCTGCACACGCTCGACACCGCCCGCCGCTACTGCGACCGCGTCATCGGCATGCGCGACGGCCGCATCGTCTTCGACGGCACGCCCGACCAGCTGTCCACCGGCGTCGCCCGCGACATCTACGGCGCCGACGCCAACTTCAACGAGGCCGCCACCTCGACCGCCATCCCTTCCGACACCAGCCCGGACCGCAGCTACGCGGATCTCATGCTGTCGTGACCCGCCCGATCCTTCCCGGCCGCCAAGGCCCTAACTCTCATGGAGACCCCATGCAAAAGCTGCTGACTGCAACCGCTCTTGTCTCGCTCATGGCCACCTCGGCCTTCGCGCAAGAGATCAAGGGATTCAACATCGGCATCCTCGGCGGCGAGAACGCCCAGGACCGCCTGGCCTCGAACGAATGCCTCCGCGCCAAGATCGAGGCCGAGCTCGGCGTCCCGGTCAAGCTCTTCACCCCCGCCGACTACGACGGCGTGATCCAGGGCCTGCTCGGCGGCACGCTCGACTATGCCTGGCTCGGTGCCAGCGCCTATGCCAAGATCCAGTTGACCGACCCGGAAGCCGTCGAGGTCAAGCTGACCAAGGAAAACTCCAACGGCTCGACCGGCTATTATTCCATCGCCTTCGCCCGCAAGGACTCCGGCATCACCAAGATCGAGGACGCCAAGGGCAAGGTCTTCGCCTTCGCCGAGCCGAACTCGACCTCGGGCTATCTCGTCCCCGGCGCGGAACTGACCGCCACCTACGGCGACCTGCCCTCGTTCTTCAAGGAAGTGAAGATGTCCGGCGGGCATGAGCAGACCATCGTCGGCGTCGCCAACGGCACCTTCGACGCGGGCGTGTCCTGGGCCGATGGTGTCGGCAACTGGGAAGACGGCTACAATTCGGGCGCCTTCCGCAAGGCCGCCGACGCGGGCCTCGTCGACATGAACGACATCGTGGAAATCTGGCGCTCGACCCTGATCCCGGAAGGCCCGATGGTCGTCCGCAAGGCCCTGCCGCAGGACGTGAAGGACAAGGTCACCAAGCTGACCGCCGATCTGTGGGAAACCGATGCCGAATGCGCCTATGGCGTGGCCGCCGGCGAGGCGAAGGACTTCGTCCCGGTCGAGGCCTCGGCCTATGACGGCATCCTCGCCGCCCGGCGTCTGCAGGAAGGCAGCTGATCCTTCCCTTCCGGCCGGACCCCGATGCTCCCCGGGGTCCGGCCTTTCCCTTTTCCCGGACCGCTACATGGTAGACGCCGCCTTCGGGCCCGAACCGGGCCGCCGCCCGAACCTTGCAGACCCGCGCGAGGCCTATCTCGACATGGTCCGTCGCAAGCGGATGTATGGCGGCATTCTCCTCGTCGTCTTCGTTGCGCTCATGGCCTCGGGCTGGAACCTCGCCGAAGACCGCAATGCCGGCGGCTTCCTGAACGGGCTCGGCCAGATCTTCGCCTTCCCCTCCGAGGTGCTCTCGGAAGCCTGGGTGAAGCGGGCGGCATTGCCCGGCATCTTCCTCGCCCATATCCCCGCCCTGATCGAGACGCTGAACATCGCCGCCGTCGCCACGCTGGTCGGCGCCCTGATGGCGATGACGCTTTCGCTTCTTGCCACCCGCGGCCTTGCCCGCTGGCCCGCCCTCATCCCGGTGTTCCGCCGCACGATGGACGCCCTGCGCGCGATGCCGGAAATCGTGATCGCGCTGGTGCTGATCTTCATCCTCGGCGGCGGCCCTGTCCCCGCGGTCATCGCCATTGCGCTTCACACCGGCGGCGCCCTCGGCAAGCTCTTCTCCGAAGTGGCCGAAAACGCCGACCTCAAGCCCGTCGAGGGCCTGGCCTCCGTCGGCGCCACCTGGGGCCAGCGCATGTGGCTGGGCGTCCTGCCGCAGGTCGCGCCGAACTGGCTCAGCTACGCGCTCCTGCGGTTCGAGATCAACGTCCGCGCCTCGGCCATCCTGGGGTTCGTAGGGTCGGGCGGCATCGGTTACGACCTGAAACTCGCCATGCAATGGGGCCAGGGCCGTTACGATCAGGTCGTCGCCATCTTCGCCCTCCTGTTCTTGACCATCGTCGTGATCGACCAGATCTCCGACCGCTACCGGCAGAAGCTGGTCCGGGGGAGCTGACCGATGCGCCACATCTGCGCCGCAGCCCCCCACCCCCGTCCCCTCCCCACCAACGGAGAACGGAGGCTCCCGGCCCGTCTACCGCGCGCCCGTGTCCACCTCTCGCTTCCTTCCCCCCGCGTGAGGGAGGGATGGGTGGGCGCGCCAACGCCATCATCCAAAGGGGCGACCCGATGACCGCCACCCTCTCCCCCAGCCTCGCCGACACGGTGACCCGCCGCTTTGCGTCCCGGACCCGGATGGCCTTCGCCATCCCCGCCGCGATCCTGGCCTATCTCGTCTATGCCGCTATCAGCTTCGACATCGCCGGTCTTATGCAGCGTGCCCGCTTCGACAATGCCGCGATTCTTCTGGGCGACTTCTGGTCGTACAAGACCCATGTCACCCGCGACAACCGCAGCGACCGCGTTACCGTGGCCATTGAGGGCGAGGCCAAGGGCACCTACCCCGACGGCATGCTCCCCGACTGGGTCATGATCAGCGGAACCACCACCGCCATCGACCTCGGCGACGGCCACATCGTGACCTATGACGATCAGGGCGCGCGCTATGTCATTCCCGGCTACGGCACCATCGACATCCACCCCGTCGCCGGCAAGCCCGTCCTGACCGCGCCTCAGCCGATCCCCGACTGGATCTCCGTCTCCGAGAACAAGGTCAGCGCCACCACCGACCACGGTCGCTTCAGCTACAGCCGCTCGAAGGTCGAAACCTTCAAATACGAACCCGGCTGGGAGCTGTGGTTCTTCACCCTCGACAGCCCGTTCTACGGCAAATCCTGGACCGAGCTGTTCACCCTTGCCACCAGCGCCGACCGGATCGACCCGGCGCGGTCGAACCTCGGCTACATGGCCAGCCAGTTCTGGACCAACAAGATGTGGCGGCACGGCGACGTGGCCTGGGCGATTTTCGAGACGATCCTCATGGCCTTCCTCGGCACGATGACCGCCGCGCTGGTGGCCCTGCCGCTGGGTTTCCTTGCCGCACGGAACTTCAATCCCCTCGGCCCCCTGCGCTTCGCCGCCCGCCGGGTCTTCGACTTCATCCGCGGTGTCGATGGCCTGATCTGGACCATCATCCTCTCGCGCGCCTTCGGCCCCGGCCCGATGACCGGCGCCATCGCGATTGCGATCACCGATACCGGCACCTTCGGCAAGACCTTCTCCGAAGCGCTGGAGAATATCGACGAGAAACAGGTCGAAGGCATCCAGTCCACCGGCGCGAACAGCCTGCAGCGCGCCCGGTTCGGAGTGATCCCCCAGGTCACTCCCGTCCTCCTGAGCCAGATCCTCTACTATCTGGAGTCCAACACCCGCAGCGCGACCGTGATCGGCGCGATAGTCGGCGGCGGCATCGGGCTTCTCCTCACCCAGGCGATCATCACGCAGAAGGACTGGGAGGAAGTCGCCTATTACATGGTCCTCATCATCCTGATGGTCATGGCGATGGACAGCCTCTCCGGCTGGCTGCGCCGCAAGCTGATCAAGGGCACGCAAGGCTGACGGCGGGATGGGGCGGGCTGCAGAAGGTTAAAAGATCATGAATGCCCAGAAGCAACGCATTGAAAACATTGACCCCGATCAAGTGCCCGCGCGCGGGCACCGCCTGTCCGCCGATGGCCCGGTCATTCATCCCGGCTGCCAGGTGGTGAACTCCACCTTCGGCCCCTGGACCGAGGTGGGCGAAGGCAGCCGCGTCCTCAACTCGACTTTGGAAGCCTACGCCTACTGCGACCGCCTGTCCGACATCGCCAACGCCACGGTGGGCAAGTTCGCCAACATCGCCGCGCTGACCCGGATCGGCCCGACCGACCACCCGATGGAAAACGCCAGCCTGCACCACTTCCTGTACCGCTCGACCCGCTACTGGGACGACATTGCCGACGATGCCGATTTCATGGCCCACCGCGCCGGCCGCCGCACCGTGATCGGCCCGGATACCTGGCTGGGTCATGGAGTGATCGTCAAACCCGAGGTGACCATCGGCGCGGGGGCGATCATCGCTTCCGGCGCGGTGGTGACCAGGGATGTGCCACCCTACATGATCATGGCCGGCATCCCGGCCCAACCCCTCCGTCCCCGCTTCGCGCCCGGCATCGCCGACCGCCTCATGGCGCTCGCCTGGTGGGACTGGAACCACGCCCAGCTCCGCGCCGCCCTTCTCGACTTCCGGTCGCTGAAGGCCGAGGCGTTCCTGGAGAGATATCAGGGCTGATCCGCCACCGTCAGCGTGACCCGCTCGCCCGCGAACCAGGTCGTGCCCAGCTCGACGGGCGTCCCGGCCGGATCCACGTTCACCGCCACCGTCCGCATCACAGCGGCCCCCGGTCGCACCGCCAGACCCACCGCCAGCACCGGATCGGCCAGCTGCGCCGTCAGCCGCGTCTCGGCGCGGGTGTAGTCGGTGAGCCCCGCGTCTGCGAGGGAACGGGTGATCGAGCCCGTCTCGCGGACCGAGGCCAGCAGACCCGGAAACCGGGCGGCGGGGAAGATCGACCGGAAGACTGCGATGGGTTGCCCGTCGGCCAGCGAGATTCCCTCGACCACATGCACCGCATCGCCCGGCTTCAAGCGGAGGATACGGGCTTCCCCGGGATCGCAGGGGCGCGTCTCGGTCCGGCTGATCCGGCGCGAGGGGGTCTGCCCGGCGGCGAGCACGTTCTGGTGGAAGCGGACTCGCCGACCCAGCGGATAGTCAGTCGGCCGCTGCGCCACGAAGACCCCAGCACCTTGCCGGGAGTGGACGAGGCCACGCTCGGCAAGCGCGGCAAGCGCATGGCGGACGGTGTGGCGGTTCACCCCGAAGCGCGCCGCCAGCGCCGCCTCGGTGGGCAGCCGGTCGCCGGGACGATAATGACCCGCCGCGATCTCTTCGGTCAGCGCCGCCGCGATGGCGGACCAGATGGCTTCCTTCAAGAGCTTATCCTGTCACTAAAAATTCACAACTCTCCGGTTGGCCGACGGCCCACCGTCAGGTATTATTTGTATAGTTGTCTAGTATCCTAGACAACCCCCTTAACCTGTCGAGATGAAAAATGACCGACGCCTCGCCCTTGGCCCGCAAGACCTGGATGGCCACGCTTGCCAAGGCTTCGCCAGCCCGGCTGGCTGCGCTTGTGCCGGATCTTCCGGCGCATGCCGTCCTTCGCCAGCCCGAGATCGGCGCGGTGATGGTGCGGGGGCGTGTCGGTGCCACCGGCGCGGCCTTCAACCTTGGCGAAATGACGGTCACGCGCGCCTCGGTCAGGCTTGAGACGGGCGAGGCAGGGCACGCCTGGGTGCAGGGCCGCGACAAGGATCACGCGCTGCGGGCGGCGGCGGTGGATGCGTTGATGCAGACCGGGCAGGCCGCTGACCTGATGGTGCGGGTGCTGCAGCCGCTGGAGGCTGAAGCCTGGGCCGCCCGCGCGGCCCGTGCTGCGAAGGCCGCAGGCACCAAGGTCGATTTCTTCACCATGGTCCGGGGAGAGGACAAATGATCGCCGACGTGCTTGAGGGCGGCTTCACCGAGGCCCCCGTCCAGTCCGCCCGCGCCTTTCGCGAGCTTCTGGAAGCGATGGCGCGACCGGGCACGATCCGGCGGGTCGAGGGGGCGACACCGCCCGCCCCCCTGTCCATCGCGGCGGGTGTCGCGCTTCTGGTCCTTACTGACCCGACAACGCGCCTGCACCTTGCGGGCGGGGCCGACTGCCCCGCTGTGCGCGACTGGGTGGCTTTCCACATCGGTGCGCCGCTGGCCACGGCCGAAGAGGCAGACTTCGCAGTTGGCACCTGGGGGGCGTTGCAGCCAGTCTCCCGCTTCCGGATTGGCCAGCCCGACTATCCCGACCGTTCGGTCACGCTGATCGTCGAATGCGACCGGCTGGTGAACCACGGCGCCTGCCTGACCGGCCCGGGGATCGAGACGGCAACCTGGCTGAACCTGCCGGAGACAGCGGCCTTTCGGGCCAACCGTGCGCTGTTCCCCCTGGGCTTCGATACGCTTTTCACCGCCGGCGACCGCATCGCCGGCTTGCCCCGGTCCACCCGCGTGGAGGCAATCTGATGTATGTGGCCGTAAAGGGTGGCGAACGCGCCATCGACAATGCGCATGAGTGGCTGGCCGAGGAGCGCCGGGGCGATCCTTCGGTGCCGGAGCTGACGATCCCCCAGATCCGCGAGCAGATGAAGCTGGCGGTCAACCGGGTGATGGCCGAGGGTTCGCTTTACGACCCAGACCTTGCGGCGCTGGCGATCAAGCAGGCGCGTGGCGACCTGATCGAGGCGGTCTTCCTGATCCGCGCCTACCGTACCACCCTGCCGCGCCTGGCATCCTCACGCCCGGTGGATACCGGCGCGATGGCTGTGGACCGGCGCATCTCGGCGACTTTCAAGGATTTGCCGGGCGGGCAGGTGCTGGGGCCGACCTTCGACTATACGCACCGTCTTCTGGACTTTGCATTGATGGCCGAAGGCACGACACCGAACGAAAAGGTGCCCTCTCCTCCTGTGGGACAAGGCAGCGCTGAAAGTGAAAGCCACGTCCCGCATGTGACCGACTTCCTGAACCGGGATGGGCTTATCGAAGAAGAGGCGCTCTCCGAGACGATGCCCCCAGACCTGACGCGCGAGCCGATGGAACTGCCTGCCAACCGGGCGCTGCGCCTGCAGGCGCTGACGCGGGGCGACGAGGGCTTCGTGCTCTCGATGGCCTATTCCACCCAGCGGGGCTATGGCCGGACCCATGCCTTCGTCGGTGAGTTGCGGACCGGCAAGGTCGCGGTCGAGGTCGACATCCCCGAGCTGGGCTTCACGGTCGAGATCGGCGAGATCGAGTTGACCGAATGCGAGACGGTGAACCAGTTCAAGGGCTCGAAGACCGAGCCGCCGCAGTTCACCCGCGGCTATGGGTTGGTGATGGGCCAGTCCGAGCGCAAGGCCATCGCGATGAGCCTCGTGGACCGGACCTTACGCTGGCAGGAGCTGGGCGAGGATTTCACCGGCGCCCCCGCGCAGGACGAGGAATTCGTCCTGATGCACTGCGACAACATCCAGGCCACCGGGTTCCTCGAACATATCAAGCTGCCGCATTACGTCGACTTCCAGGCCGAGCTGGAACTGGTGCGCAAGCTGCGGGCCGAGGCCGGGGCGATGCAGGAGGCGGCGGAATGACCAGACATCTTGCAGCCGAGGCCTACAATTTCGCCTATCTCGACGAACAGACCAAGCGGATGATCCGCCGGGCGATCCTGAAGGGGATCGCGGTGCCGGGCTATCAGGTGCCCTTCGCCAGCCGCGAAATGCCGATGCCCTACGGCTGGGGGACGGGCGGGGTGCAGGTGACGGCGGCCTGCCTTGTGCCCGAGGACCGGCTGAAGGTCATTGACCAGGGGGCGGACGATACGACGAACGCCGTCTCGATCCGCCGCTTCTTCCAGCGCACGGCCGGGGTCGCGGTGACCGAGGCGACGGCAGAGGCCACGGTCATCCAGACCCGCCACCGCATCCCCGAGACGCCGCTGACCAAGGGACAGATCCTTGTCTATCAGGTCCCGATCCCGGAACCGCTCCGCTTTCTGGAGCCCCGCGAGACCGAGACGCGGAAGATGCACGAGCTGGAGGAATACGGGCTGATGCATGTGAAGCTGTACGAGGACATCGCAAGGCACGGCCAGATCGCGACCTCGTATGCCTATCCGGTGAAGGTCGAGGGGCGCTATGTGATGGATCCTTCGCCGATCCCCAAGTTCGACAACCCGAAGCTTGCGGGCAGTCCGGCGATCCAGCTGTTCGGCGCAGGGCGCGAGCAGCGGATCTATGCGCTGCCGCCCTGGACCCGGGCGGTGAGCCTCGATTTCGACGACCACCCGTTCGAGACCTCGAAGGCCCCGCATGATTGCGACCTCTGCGGCGCGAAGAACAGTTACCTCGACGAGGTCATCACCGACGACCAGGGCGGGCGGATGTTCGTCTGCTCGGACACCGATTACTGCGCCGGGCGACGCGCGCGGGGGATGAAGGGGCGTCTCTGGGCGCCCGAGCCGGAGGGAGCGGCATGACGGTGATGGAGAAGGTGGCTGCCACCGACCAGCCCTTGCTGAAGGTCGAGGGGCTGACCAAGCGTTATGGGCCGCGGATCGGCTGCGCCGATGTGTCCTTCGATCTCTACCCCGGCGAGGTGCTGGGCATCGTCGGCGAAAGCGGCTCTGGCAAGTCGACGCTGCTGTCCTGCCTTGCAGGGCACCAGCGGGCGGACCTTGGTCGCGTCAGCTACGACGGCCGTGACGTGCTGGCGATGTCGGAAACCGAGCGCCGGCGGCTTGGCCGCACCGACTGGGCCTATGTCCACCAGAATCCGCGCGACGGGTTGCGCATGGGCGTCAGCGCGGGCGGCAATGTGGGCGAGCGGCTGATGGCGGTGGGGGCGCGGCACTATGGGCAGATCCGCGGCAAGGCCGTGGACTGGCTGGGCCGGGTCGAGATTGCCGCCGACCGGGTGGATGACCGCCCCTCGGCCTTCTCGGGCGGGATGCAGCAGCGGTTGCAGATCGCGCGGAACCTCGTCACCTCGCCGCGGCTGGTGTTCATGGACGAGCCTACCGGCGGCCTTGACGTAAGCGTGCAGGCGCGGCTTCTGGACCTTCTGCGCGGGCTGGTGCGGGACCTGGGCCTGTCGGTGATCATCGTGACCCATGACCTTGCGGTGGTGCGGCTTCTGGCGCACCGGCTGATGGTGATGAAGTCGGGCCGGGTGGTGGAGCAGGGCCTGACCGATCAGGTGCTGGACGATCCGCAGCATGCCTATACGCAGCTTCTCGTGTCCTCCGTCCTGCAGGTGTAGACCCATGATCCGTATCGAGAACCTGTCGAAGTCCTTCACCCTGCACAATCAGGGCGGCGCGGTGATCCCGGTGATGGCCGGGGCGTCGCTAACCGTATCGGCTGGCGAATGCGTGGGCCTCACCGGCCAGTCGGGTGCGGGCAAATCCACCCTGATGCGGATGGTCTACGGCAATTACCTGACCGCCGGGGGGCGCCTTGTCGTGGGCGATACCGACGTCGCCACCGCCGAGCCGCGCCAGATCATCGCGCTTCGCCGCCATACCCTTGGCTATGTCAGCCAGTTCCTGCGCGTCGTCCCCCGTGTCCCCACGCTGGACGTGGTGGCCGAGCCCCTCCTTGTCCTCGGCACCCCGGCAACCGAGGCCCGCGACCGGGCGGCGAGCCTTCTTGAACGCCTCAACATCCCCGAACGCCTCTGGGCCCTTTCGCCCACCACCTTCTCGGGCGGCGAGCAACAGCGGGTCAACATCGCGCGCGGCTTTGCCCATTCCTACCCCGCGCTCCTCCTCGACGAACCCACCGCAAGCCTCGACGCCGCCAATCGGGAGGTCGTGCTGACCCTGATCGAAGAAGCCAAGGCACGCGGCGCAGCGATCCTGGGCATCTTCCACGACGAAGGCGCGCGGGCACGGGTCTGCGACCGGCTGGTCGATGTCATCAGCTTCACCCCTGAGGCTGCCGCATGATCTTTGCCATCGTCGGTCCCTCGGGCGCCGGGAAGGACACGCTGATCCGGGGGGCGATGACCGCCCGGCCCGACCTCCGCCTCGTCCGCCGTGTCATCACCCGCCCGACCGAGGCCGGGGGCGAGGATTTCGAGGGCGTCACCCCGGAGGATTTTGCCCACCGTCAGGCGCGCGGCGATTTTGCCCTGACCTGGCAGGCGCATGGCCTGTCCTATGGTATCCCCAAGGACCAGGTCTCCGGCCCCGGGGACGTGATCTTCAACGGTAGCCGGGCGGCCCTGCCTCTGGCCGTCCGCACATTCCCCCTGCTCCGCGTGATTCTCGTCACCGCACCGGACATCGTGCTGTCCGCCCGTCTTGCCGCTCGTGGCCGCGAGACGCCCGAGGATATCCGCGCCCGTCTGTCGCGCGCCGCTTTCCAGATGCCCGAGGGGATCGCATTCCAGGCCGTGGTGAACGACGCGACGCCCGAGACCGGGACCGCCCGCCTCCTGGCTGCGCTTCAACCGGTGAGGGCGTAGCGATGCAGAAGATGGAAGCGGCCCGACTGGTCTTCGCCGAAAAGACACAGCTCGTCGATCACGAAGGGGCGCGGCAGGACAGGGGTGAAGAACATCTTCAGCGCGGCGCTGACCGGTCCGGGAGCCTCCAACTGATCGGTCAGCGTCAGATGGAAGCGGAACTCCTCCATCACGAAAGGGTAGCCCCAACGCTCCAACAGGTCACGCTGGCGGGGGGAAAGCCGATCCGGGCGACGCCGGGCGATCTCGGCCTCGCTCAAGGGCGCGCGCAGGGCGTTCGTCGCCTCCACTACCGCCGCGCCAAGATCAAGGAGCGCCGCCTCGCACCCCACCGGCGTCAGCGCGACGAAGCCGTGCAGCACCTCGACCTGCAACCCTTCGCAGGTGACAGGTGCAAGGCGCGCGGCAAGCTCGGCCACACAGTGGCGCACGGAAGCCTCCGTCACCTCCGCGGCCAGCCGGAAGGGCGCACGGAGCGTCCCGTGGAAGCCATAACGCCGCGGCTCGGCGGTGATGGCATGGGGGTCGCCAATACCCGCCAGCACCGGCTGCGGCAGGTCGCGGTCATTGCCGGGCTCACGGCCCAGCCATTCGTTGGCGCGGTAGGCAAAGACCCCATCACGTGGGGCATAGTAGACGGCATAGCGCTTCATCTGGTCCATGCGGGTCGGGGTAGACGGCTTTTGTCACACCGGTGTGACGGGACCATGTCACCAGGTGCCAGCGAATTTCCCACTGCAAGACCCCAGAGGACCAGATGACCCGCGAAACCATCCTTGCCAATGCCACCCTGGTTCTGCCGGAGGAAATCTTGCACGGGCAGATTCGGATCGTCGATGGCCGGATCGTGGATATTACGGAAGGCCGGGCCGTGCCCGCAGGTGCGGAAGATTGCGGTGAAGACCTGCTGATACCCGGCCTGATCGAATTGCACACCGACAACCTCGAACGCCATATCGAGCCCCGGCCCAAGGTCGACTGGCCCCATGCCGCCGCGATCATCGCGCATGATGCGGAACTGGCCAGTGTCGGCATCACCACGGTCTTCGATGCCCTGCGCGTGGGGTCGGTGGTGTCGAACGCCAAGGCGAACTACGGCGAATATGCCCGTGCCCTGGCGGACGAGATCCTGGACCTGCGGGCCGAGGGCGCGCTGAAGATCAGCCATTTCCTGCACCTGAGGGCCGAGGTCTGTTCCGAGACCCTGGTCGAGGAGCTGGACAAGTTCGGTCCCGAAGACCGGATCGGCATCGTGAGCCTGATGGACCACACGCCCGGCGAGCGGCAGTTCCGCGACCTGACCCAGCTGCGCAAATATGTCATGGGCAAGCACGGCATCAGCGAGGCCGAGTTCGAGACCCATGTGGGGACGCAGAAGGCACTGTCGGCCCAACATGGCGCCACCCACGAAGCCGCCGCCGTTTCCGCCGCCCGCCGCTACGGCGCTGTCCTTGCAAGCCATGACGACACCGACGTCAGCCATGTCGCCCGCTCGGCAGATCACGGCGTGCACTTCGCCGAATTCCCCACGACCGTCGAGGCCGCCCGGGCCTGCAACGATCACGGCATCAAGGTGATGATGGGGGCGCCCAACCTCATCCGCGGCGGCAGCCATTCCGGAAATGTCGCCGCCGCCGATCTGGCCGAGGCCGAGCTTCTGGACATCATCTCCTCTGATTACGTGCCGTCATCGCTCCTCTCGGCCGCGCTGATGCTGGGCGATCTGTGGGGCGACATCTCCCGTGGGGTTTCCACCGTCACCAGAGCCCCCGCCGAGGCCGTGGGACTGCTGGATCGGGGGAAGATCGCCCTGGAGGCACGGGCCGACCTCGTCCGGGTTTCGAGGATTGGAAGTGCCGGAGCCGTGCGCGGAGTCTGGGTCCAGGGACGACGGGTGGCTTAGCCACTCGCCGACACGCGCCGGTCTCCTGGCCGAAGACCCGGGAAATTGCAGAAAGGAATGGGCCCCCTGGACTTGCAGATCGGGCCTTCCCCATTCGTGCCAGCTTTCTCTGGCACCAGGCCCTTGAGCGCTAGGGCATTCTTCATTTAGCGGGCTCCCTCAGACGAGAATCTGACGCGATCCTGAAATCAGTGTCGGCAAGTCGAAAGCCCGGGCATAACATCTTGACCATATGCAATGTGGAAAAGGCCGGGCAACACCTCGCAGGACCGTCACGGCAGAGTTGGAGAGGCGCATGACCAAGGCCATTCTTGCCCGGATCATCGGGCCGCTCTCGGTTCCCTGCCTGCTTATAGGGCTGATGTTGTTCGCAGCATCGCTGACCCCGTCGCTGATCCCCCGCGGGCCCGAGGTTCAGGGCGTGCTCGGCGGCCTGATGATGGCGATGGGCTATCTGGCGGGCCAGATCGTCGCGCTTCTCTGGCGCGCCGCCGACCTGCCCCGGCTGTCCGGGCGACCAGCGCAGATCATGACCTGGATTGCCGCGGCAGGACTCGGCGCGGTGTTTTTCTGGGTCCTCGGGTCCAGCCTGCGGTGGCAGAACGATCTGCGCGCCAAAATGGGAATGGAACCCGCCGATGCGTTGAATCTGGCAACGATCATCCTGATCGCAGCCACCATATTCGCCGCTGCCTTCCTGCTGGGCCGACTGGTCGCTTCGTTCTTCCGCCTGATCCGGTCCCGGCTTTACCGCGTGATGCCCCCCCGGCGGGCGAATGTGTTGGGCTTCGTCGCAGTCGTGGTGATCCTGTTTGTCGTGACCCGGGACGGCATCCTGGATAGCGTGGTGGCGGGCCTCGACGAAAGCTACGAGACCGCGCAAGTCCTCTTCGAAAAAGCGCCGCCCCCGCCGGACGACCCGCGCAAGACAGGAAGCGCGGCATCCCTTGTCGACTGGGCGGCGATTGGCGAGCCCGGGCGGGACTACATCACCACCGGCCCGGATGCCGCAGACATCCAGGCCTTCACGGGACGGCCCGCGCTGAACCCGATCCGCGTCTATGTCGGCCGCGCCAATGGCGACACCCCGCGTGAGCGGGCCGAGCTGGCGCTAGCCGAACTGCAGCGGCTTGGCGCCTTTGAGCGCAAGGTCCTTATCATAGCCAGTCCTACGGGCACCGGCTGGATGGACCCCGGCGCCATGGACCCGGTCGAATTCATGCACGGCGGCGATATCGCGACCGTGGCGGTGCAGTATTCCTACCTGCAATCCCCCCTTGCCCTGATTCTGGAAACCAATGCCGGTCTGGAACAGGCCATAGCCCTGCAGGACGTCGTCCACGGCTACTGGAAGACGCTCCCGCGCGAGAGCCGCCCGCGCCTCTATGTCCACGGCCTAAGCCTTGGGGCTTGGTCGTCGATGCATGCTACGAACATTTTCCGCCTGCTGGACGACCCGATCGACGGCGCCTTCTGGGCTGGCCCGCCGTTTCCGTCCGGGTTCTGGAACTACGTCCAGAACCAGCGCAACCCCGGCAGCCCCTGGGTTCTGCCCAAGATCGGGGAAGGATCGTTGATCCGCTACGCCTCGCATACAGCGGATGCCTCGCAGGCGAAGGGGGAATGGGGCAACATGCGGATCGTCTTCCTGCAGTATTCCAGCGACCCGGTGGTCTTCTACGATCCGGCCTCGCTTTGGCGTGCCCCGCAGTGGATGCGTGAACCGGCCGCTGCGGACATGTCCGACTATTTCGTCTTCGTGCCGATCGTCACCCAGTTCCAGCTGGCACTGGACATGGCGCTGTCCTTCGGCGCCCCTCCCGGTTACGGCCATACCTACTTTGCGCGGGACTACATCGGCCCCTGGGTGCAGGTCACCAATCCCGAGGGTTGGACGCCCGCCGATACCCGACGGCTGATCGCGCATTGCAGCGCGAAATTCGCAGAAGGCTGCGTCGACATCCGGCCTTGACGGGGCTGCAACCTGCGCCACAAGCGCTTGCCCTGGCGCCTCTTCGAAATGCGGTCAGGACCAGACCGCGCCGAGGCGACCATGATGCGCCACGCGCCGTAGGGGGTGATTGGGTGAGAGGCTGGACAACGACCCAAGCGGGGCTCGTTACGGCTGCTTCCTTCCGGACCTGACCGGGTTGGCGAGGCGCCTGCCCGCGCCAACCTCTCGCGGGGTGATATAGGCGGGGGCGGCAGGATTGGCAAGGAAGGTGATGGGCGTTGCCTTGCCAAGGTGTCCTGGTCCAGTCTTGCAGCAGCGAGAGGAGGCCGGAATGAGCAGATTGCAGCGCCTGGACTGGCCCGACAACGGAACGCCGGACCTGCCGCCCACCTTCACTCTGGCAGAGGCGGAGGGACGGCTGGCCGCAGTCAGGGGCGCGATGGCCGGGGCCGGGTATCAGGCGCTGGTGGTCTATGGCGACCGGGAGCACGCGGCGAACTTGCACTGGCTGACGGGATTCGATCCCCGATTCGAGGAGGCGGTGCTGGTCGTGACCGAGGGCGATGCGCTCTTGATCGCGGGGAACGAATGTCTGGCCTATACGGTGGTGTCGCCGCTTGTCATGGCGGGACGGGTTCGGACCGGGCTTTGCGCCTCGCTGTCGCTGCCGAGCCAGCCGAGGGGCTCGCGGCGGCTTTGGGAGTGGCTGGATGAGGCGATCCCGGCAGGGGCCAGGGTCGGCGCGGTGGGCTGGAAGTGGTATGGCGCCGAGGAGCTGCCGCTAGGCGCGGACCCGGCGCTGGCACTGGACATCCCGGCCTTCCTGGCCGATCCGCTGCGCGAGCGGGCGGGGCGGGTGGAGAATGCCACTGCACTTTTCATGCATCCCGGCCATGGGCTGCGGGCGCGGGTCGACGTCGACGACATCGCCCGGCTGGAGTTTTCCAACCACATGGCGGCTTCTGCGCTGAAGCGGATGGTCTTTGCTCTTCAGGAGGGGATGACCGATTTCGCGGCGGTCGAGGCGGCGCGGATCGGGGGCCTGCCGCTCGGCTGCCATGTGACCTTTGCCATGGGCGACACGCCGGGGCTGTCGGGGCCGGTGGGCGACAGGGTCTGTCGCGGCGTGCCCGCCAGCTTCAACATCGCGCATTGGGGGTCGAACATCTGCCGCGCGGGCTGGATGGCGCGGGGCGAGGGCGACCTGCCTGCGTCAGCGGCGGGGTATCTGGAGGAGTTCGTCTTTCCCTACGCCCGCGCCATGTCCAGCTGGTGCGCGATGATGCGGCCGGGCGTCACCGGCGGCGCGGTCTGGGCGATGATCGACGACCGGCTGCCGGACCGGTTCGGCATCACGCTGAACCCCGGCCATCTGATCGGGCTGGACGAATGGATGTCCTCGCCCATCATGCCGGGGTCGGAGATTCCGCTGGCCTCGGGCATGGCGATGCAGATGGACGTGATCCCGGCGCATCCGGGCTGGGGATCGACCCGGATGGAGGACGGCTATGTCATCGCGGACGCGGCCCTGCGTGAGGCGCTGGCGCGGACGCACCCGAACGTCGCCCGGCGCTGCGCTGCGCGGGCGGAGTTCATGGCCCGCGTGATCGGGATGGAGGTCCCGGAGAGCCTGCTGCCGCTGGCCGAGACCTGCGGGATCATCGCGCCCTGGCTTCTGGACCCCGCGCAAGTGGTGGTGCTGTAGGGCGGATTCGAGTGAAGCCATCGGGGGATTGCCCGCGAGGAACTTCGTCTGCGGCTGGCGCCGGGAAAGCATGGCCATCCCGCTGCACGTCCCTCTTCCTGCCGAGGAAAGATGCCGGTGACGCCGCGTTCCGGATGACGGCAGGATCGGCCTTCGCCATTCTGCCCGGCGAGGAGAGACCGCCATGACCAGCTATCCGCACCTTCTGTCGCCGATCACTCTGGGCGGCGTGACCCTGCGCAACCGCAGCCTGATGGGTTCGATGCATACCGGGCTGGAGGAGACGGGGGACTGGGGCCGGGTCGCGGCCTTCTATGCGGCGCGGGCGCGGGGCGGGGCGGGGCTGATCGTGACCGGGGGCATGGCACCGAACCGCGAAGGCGGGGTGTTTCCTGGCGCGGCGGGGCTGTTCTCGGCCGAGGATATCGGCAACCACCGGCGGGTGACGGAGGCGGTCCATGCCGAGGGCGGGCATATCGCGATGCAGATCCTGCATGCGGGGCGCTATGCCTATGGCAAGGACTGCGTGGCCCCCTCGGCGGTGAAATCGCCGATCTCGCCCTTTGCCCCGCTCGCGTTGGACGAGGCGGGGATCGAGACCCAGATCGCCGATATCGCCACGGCGGCGGCGCGGGCCATCGAGGCTGGGTATGACGGCGTCGAGGTGATGGGGTCGGAGGGCTATTTCCTGAACCAGTTCCTCGTCACCCATACCAATCGCCGCACGGACCGCTGGGGGGGACCCTACGAGAACCGGATGCGGCTGCCGGTCGAGGTGGTGCGACGGGTGCGCGCGGCGATGGGGCCGGGGGCAGTGCTGGTCTATCGCATCTCGCTGATCGACCTGGTGCCGGAGGGCTCGACCTGGGACGAGGTCGTGCAACTGGCAAAGGCGGTGGAGGCGGCGGGGGCGTCCGTGCTGAACACCGGGATCGGCTGGCACGAGGCGCGGGTGCCGACAATTGCCACCTCGGTCCCTCGCGCGGGTTTTGCGCATCTGACGGCGCGGCTGCGGCCGGAGGTTTCGATCCCCGTGATCACCTCGAACCGGATCAACAGGCCGGAGGTGGCAGAGCGGCTACTGGCCGAGGGCGTGGCGGACATGGTGTCGATGGCGCGGCCCTGGCTGGCGGATGCCGAGTTCATGGTCAAGGCGGCGTCAGGCCGTGCGGCAGAGATCGCGCCCTGCATCGCCTGCAACCAGGCCTGTCTGGACCATACGTTCAGCGGCAAGCTGACCTCATGCCTGGTCAACCCGCGCGCCTGCCATGAGACGGAACTGCTCTATACGCCCGCCCAGGTGGTGAAGCGGGTGGCCGTGGTGGGCGCGGGGCCAGCGGGGATGATGACCGCCATCGTTGCCAGTCAAAGGGGGCATCAGGTCACGCTGTTCGACAAGGCAGCCGAAGTCGGCGGGCAGTTGAACCTGGCGAAGCGGGTGCCGGGGAAGGAGGAGTTTCACGGGCTGGTGGACTGGTTCACCACGATGCTGCGCGCGCCGGGGATCGCGTTGCGACTGGGGCATGAGGCGACGGTGGAGGACCTGAAGGGCTTCGACGAGGTGGTGATCGCCACCGGCGTCACGCCGCGCGATCCGGGGATTCCGGTCGAGGGTGGGGCGAAGGCGCTGTCCTACATCGACGTGCTGAAGGGCGCGCCGGTGGGCCGCCGCGTGGCGGTGGTCGGTGCGGGCGGGATCGGCTTCGACGTGGCCGAGACGCTGGTGGAGGATGGCGTCAGCCCGACGCTGGACGCAGGTCTCTGGCGGCAGGAATGGGGGGTCAGCGCGCCATGGCAGGACCGCGGCGGGCTAGCCCCCGAGGGGCCGCAGCCGCAGCCGCCGGCACGGGAAGTGCATCTGTTGCAGCGCAAGGCGGAAAAGCCGGGGCGTCATCTGGGCAAGACGACCGGATGGATCCATCGGGCCACGCTGGCGATGAAACGGGTGCGGATGCAGGGCGGGGTGAACTACGAGCGGATCGTGCCGGAAGGGTTGTGGATCAGCCACGGGCCAAACCGCGACCAGCTGGAACTGCTTGCCGTCGATGCCGTGGTGCTGTGTGCAGGGCAGGAGCCGGAACGGAAGCTTTCGGCAGAGCTGGACCGGTGCGGCATCCCCCACCATCTGATCGGCGGGGCGGATGTGGCCGCCGAACTGGATGCCAAGCGCGCGATTGATCAGGCCGCGCGCTTGGCGGCAGGGCTTTAGCAACGCTCGTCGGTGACTTCGCCCCCCCTCGCGCAAGGCCCGAGGAGAAGACGAAGTCGAACGACGAGGCGCGGCGTCAGCCGTTGGTGGCGGCTTCCGGCGCCTTGATCGCGCCACTGTCCAGCGCGGCCTGCAACTCGGTCGCATCGACGTTGCCGTCGGCATTGGTGTCGATGGCCTTGAAGCTGTCCTCGGTCAGATCCGTCCAGACTGCCTGAAGCTCGACCAGCGACCAGCTGCCGTTGCCATCGGTGTCCGGCACATCCGGCAGGGTAGCCTGCGCGAAGGCGGCCGAAGCCAGAGCGAACGGGGCAAGCACAAGTGCGATGCGTTTCATGGAAGTCTCCTTTTTCTATCCACGATTGCGGGGCTCAGATTTCCCCTGGCCCGGCCCTGAGCTAATCGGAGGAGGAAGAACATTCCATAGGAGAGCGCCAGTCACCAAAACGGGCGGCGATTGCCTGCCATTCATTGCACCATCATGGAACAATTTCCCGCCGAGCTGGAGAAAGCAAGCCTTTCCCCGCGCAGCGCGTCGCCAGATTTCGGCAAGAGCGCGCCGAGGCGCTTTCGCAACCGAACGTTTCTCTGCCATGAACGATCCCCCACAATACCCCGGATCAACCGCTCGATTGCCACCTTCCTGCCCGATTTCCCGGTGAAACCTGTTTGTAACAAAACCGGCGTGTCTGTTCCCAAGAGGACAATATGGATCGACTGACAGAGATGGAGGCCTTTGCCACGGTTGTGGACCAGGGCGGCTTCACCGATGCAGCCAAGAAGATGGGGATTTCCAAATCCGCCGTCTCGAAACATGTGTCCGCCCTGGAGGCGCGCCTTGGGGCTCGGCTTCTGAACCGCACCACGCGCCGGGTGTCGCCTACCGAGATCGGCCTTGCCTATTATGACCGCGCCCGCCGCGTGCTGAACGACGCGGGCGAGGCGGATGCGCTGGTGACCTCGATGCAATCGGCGCCCTCGGGGCTGCTGCGGGTATCGGTCGCCACCGATTTCGGGGTGAACCTGCTGTCGCCGATCCTGGGGGATTTCCTGTTGGAATACCCCGACATCACGGTGAACATGGTCCTGAACAACCGCTATGTCGAACTGATCAGCGAAGGCTTCGACATGGCGATTCGGGTGGGCGAGCTGGAGGATTCCTCGCTGCGCGCCCGCAAGCTGACCGAGACGACGAAGCGGATGATCGGCGCGCCGGGCTATTTCCAGAAGTTCGGGCGGCCGCAGAAGATCGACGACCTGAACGACCACAAGCTTCTGCACTATTCCAACCAGGCCAATGGCAATGTCTGGAAGATCACCGCCCCCAGCGGGGAAAAGCGGCAGGTCCGCTCGGTCGGCTGGCTGACGGTGAACGACGGGCAGAGCCTCCTGAACGCGGCGGTCTCGGGCCTCGGCATCGCCTATCTGCCAAGCTTCCTTTACGCCGACGCGATGCGGCAGGGGCTGGTGGAAGAAGCGATTCCCGGCCTGCCGGTCGAGGTTCTGGGCATCTACGCGGTCTATCCGCCGGGCCGGTTCACCCAGCCCAAGGTGCGGGCCTTCATCGATTTCCTGGCCCGGCGCTATACCGACAAGGGCCCCGACAACTGGTGACGAAACCTTCGGCCCGGGGCCTCTCCTCCCTGGCCGGTCAACGGGTCGAAGTGACGATCACTTCGACCCGTCTGTTTTTCTGCCGCCCCTCCTCGGTCTGATTCGTCGCGCGCGGGGCGAGGAAGCCCACGCCCTTGGCCGCAACCCGGGCCGGGTCCACGGCGAAGCGGTCGACCAGCACTTGCGCCACCGCCTTGGCCCGGCGCTCCGACAGCGCGGTATTCGCGGCCAGGCTGCCCGAAGCATCGGTGTGCCCGACCAGCGCGATGGTGCTGTCCGGGTTCGCCTGGAGCCAAGCCGCAACGGCGGCAAGCGAGGGATAGTCGCCATCGGTCAGAGTGGCGGCGCCACTGGCAAAGACCAGATCGTCCAGCACCGCCGAGCCGACCTCGTCCAGCGCTGCGGCGATGGCCGAAGACGGCTGGGCGTCCATCCCGCGGGGGATGGCTGTATCCTCCATCGTCACGGGGGTCTCTACCGGGGGCGCCGTCACCTGCGCCGGAGAGACACGCGTGATCTGCACATAGCCCGCGCCCGCGCTGCGGCTGACCAGGATCGACACCGCATCATCGCCGGACTGCGCCGACAGGAAGCGGAAGTCGCCGAAGTCGACATGCATGTCGGGCTCGGCCATCACATCGGTGTGGAAGCGGAAGTCGAAGCCGCCGCAGGCGCGGGCGTCGCATTCGAAGATCACCTGATAGCCCGCCGCAAGCACCTGATCTCGCAGCGGACCCATCAGCGCCAGCGTCGTCATCCCGGCCGCGTCGAGACGGAAGGCCCGCTGGTCCAGCGCCCCTTCCACCTGGCGCGAGGGCACGCTGCTGCCGTCGAAAGCGGCGGTCGGCAGGGCATAGCTGCCGGGAAGCTCGCTGCGGGTCTCCTCGGCGAGGACCCTGGCAGGCAGATCCAGCGTCAGGGCGACAGCGGGCTGGGCCAGCGCGGCCAGAAGAGGGAAAAGGATGATGGCCTTCGGCACTGCCCGGGTCGCTTTCCGCGATCACTTCATTCGGTAGTGATACTGTCCCACAGCTTGCATTCCAAGGCGAGCGTAGAGCGCGCGGGCAGCGGCGTTCTGCCGGGTCACGACCAGCGACAGCCGGGTGGCGCCCTGCCCCGCGGCCCAGTTGGCGGCGGCGTGGAGAAGATGACGCCCAAGGCCTTGCCGGCGGTTGCTCTCGCGCACGTCGAGCGCATGCACCATCGCCTCGGACCCATGGCAGGCGACGAAGGCCACCCCGGCGGGCCGGTCGCCGGTGCGGCCTAGGAGGGCGGTCTTCGGTCCCATGACCCGCTCCATAGCCGCGATCCGGGCGGGGCCGATGCCACCCTCGGCCCAAAGCGAGCGGGCGATCTCCAGTGGCGGCCAGTGCGGGAAGGCGGTGAGGAAGGGAAGCTCGGCGGAAAGCTGGGCGACGGGGGCGGCATAGGCGACGACGGGGTCGATGATGCGCCAGCCGCGGGCATCTAGTGCGGCATCCAGCGCCTCGTCGCCATTGCGGATCAGGACCAGGGGTTCGGCCATCACGGTTTCGACCGTGGCAAGGTCGGCCTCGGTGAAGGCACCGTCACAGGTGGCCGCCGACACGCGCTTGCCGCCCCCGGCCCCGTCGCGCAGGGTAAAGGGGCCAAGCAGACGGCGGCCCGCCGGGCGCCATGTCGCCTCCATCACCTCGGCCAGCAGATGGGGGGGAAGCAGGTCGGGCATCATCCGAACATCCGCGTCAGCTTGACCATGGCCTGATCCAGCCGGGCGGCGTCAGTGCCCCGGATCACCAGGTTCGTGCCATGCGCGCCGTTCTGGATGAAGGGGTAGGACCCCATCGACAGATCCGGGAACTCGGCGGCGAGTGCGCCGAACGGTCCGGCGATCTCGCCCTCGCCCCGGTCCACGCGCAGCGATTGCGACAGAAGCGGCGGGCCGCCGGTGAGCTTCGGCAGGACGCTTGCGACCATGGCCTGGAAGATGTTCGGCACCCCGGCCATCACATGCACATTTCCGATGGTGAAGCCCGGCGCGGTGGAGACCGGGTTGTCGATCAGCGCAGCCCCATCCGGGATGCGCGCCATGCGCTGCCGGGCTTCATTGAAGGGCAGGCCCGAGCGGTCGTAATGCGCCTGCAAGAGCGCCATCGCATCGGCGCGCTGGCCGATCTTCGCACCCATCGCCTCGGCCACCGCATCCGCCGTGATGTCGTCATGGGTGGGGCCGATCCCGCCACTGGTAAAGACATGGGTGTATTTGCCGGACAGCGCACGGACGGCTGCAACGATCTCGGGGTGGATGTCGGCGACGATCCGCGCCTCGCGCAGGGTGATGCCGATGCGGGTCAACTCCCCGGCCAGAAAATGCAGGTTCGAATCGCGTGTGCGGCCCGAGAGGATTTCGTCGCCGATCACCAGGATTGCGGCTGTGGGGTTGGACATGGGACGTCTCCGCGCTTCACAGGTGCGGGTATAGCCGCCACCGCGCGCCGTTTCAAACCCCGGCCTCTGGCCAATTCCGCGCGAGGCTCTTATGTAGGGCCAAGGAAAGCGGCCTCGGAGAGACTGGCCTTGGACGACATTCGCGCCCGGATCACGAAGGACGGCATCCGCATCTATGAGGATGCGGATTTCGCGGGGATGCGCACCGCCGGTCGCGTGGCGGCGGAAATTCTCGATGCGGTGGCGCCGCTGGTGACGCCCGGCGTCACGACCGCGGCGATCGACGATTTCATCACCGCCGAGATCGCACGGCGCGGCGTCATCTCGGCCACCGTCGGCTACAAGGGCTACAAGCACGCCTCCTGCATCAGCGTGAACCATGTGGTCTGCCACGGGATTCCGGGGCAGAAGGTGCTGATGGACGGCGACATCCTGAACGTCGACGTCACGGTGATCGTCGATGGCTGGTATGGCGATACCAGCCGGATGTATGTCGCGGGCCAGCTGGCCCGCAAGGCCGAGCGGCTGATCGAGGTCACGCATGAAGGCCTGATGCGCGGGATCGCGGCGGTGAAGCCGGGCAATACCTACGGCGACATCGGCCATGCGATCCAGGCTTACGTCGAGGCGCAGCGGATGTCCGTCGTGCGCGACTTCTGCGGCCATGGGCTTGGCCGGGTGTTCCATGCGCCGCCGAACGTGCTGCACTATGGCCGCGCGGGATCGGGTCCGGTGCTGGAGGAAGGCATGTTCTTCACCATCGAGCCGATGGTGAACCTTGGCCGACCCGAGACAAAGGTGCTTGCCGACGACTGGACCGCCGTCACCCGCGACAAGTCGCTTTCCGCGCAGTTCGAGCATTCGGTGGGGGTGACGGCCACGGGCTGCGAGATTTTCACCCTGTCTCCCGTGGGCAAGTTCCACCCGACCTGGGGGTGAGTCACCCCGTGGCGCTGTGCAACGGATCGCCGCCGATTGCATTTCGCGGGTGCCCGGACTATCTCGAAGGCTGACCCACGGGGCAGGACCAAGGCCGCATGAACTGGATCACCAATTACGTCCGTCCGAAGATCAACTCGCTCTTCTCGCGCCGCGAGGTGCCCGAGAACCTTTGGACCAAGTGCCCGGAATGCGGAACGATGCTGTTCCATCGGGAGCTTGCGGCGAACCTTAACGTCTGCACCACTTGCGAACACCATATGGCGATCAGCCCGCGCGAGCGGTTCGAGGCGCTGTTCGATGGCGGGATCTTCACCGAGGTGAAGGTGCAGGACGCGGTGGTCGACCCGCTGCATTTCCGCGACCAGAAGAAATACACCGACCGGATCAAGGCGGCGCAGAAGGCCAGCGGCGAGAAGGATGCCATGCTGGTCGCCGAGGGCGAGGTCAACCGCACGCCCATCGTTGCCGCCGCGCAGGATTTCGCCTTCATGGCGGGGTCGATGGGCATGTATGTCGGCAATGCAATCATCGCGGCGGCGGAACGCGCTGTGAAGCTGAAGCGCCCGCTGGTGCTGTTCTCCGCCTCGGGCGGGGCGCGGATGCAGGAGGGGATGCTGAGCCTGATGCAGATGCCGCGCACCACAGTCGCGGTGCAGATGCTGAAGGAGGCGGGCCTCCCTTATATCGTCGTCCTGACCCATCCCACGACCGGGGGCGTGACGGCCAGCTATGCCATGCTGGGCGACGTGCAGATCGCCGAACCCAACGCCCAGATCGGCTTTGCCGGGGCGCGCGTCATCGAACAGACCATCCGTGAAAAGCTGCCCGAAGGCTTCCAGCGCGCGGAATACCTGCTGGACCACGGGATGCTGGACCGGGTGGTGCACCGCAAGGCGATGAAGGACGAGCTGGTGACGCTGGTGAGGATGCTGACCGGCCAACCCCCGGCCATCAAGGGCGACCTGCCCGCGCCGGCGGAAGCGCCCGCCTCTTCCAAGACCGAGACGAGCACCTGATCCATGGCACAAGGATCCGACGTCATCCTGGAGCGGATGATGACGCTGCATCCCAAGGTCATCGACCTGACCCTGGCGCGGGTAGAGCGTCTTCTGGCCGCTCTGGGGCATCCAGAACGCGCGCTGCCCCCGGTGATCCATATCGCGGGGACGAACGGCAAGGGCTCGACCCAGGCGATGATCCGGGCGGGGCTGGAGGCGGGCGGCGACAAGGTCCACGCCTATACCTCGCCGCATCTGGCGCGATTCCATGAGCGTATCCGGCTGGCGGGGGAGTTGATCAGCGAACCCGCGCTGACGGCGCTGCTGGACGAATGTGTCCGGCTGAACGGGCCGGACGAGATCACCTTCTTCGAGATCACCACTTGCGCCGCCTTTCTGGCCTTTTCCCGCACGAAGGCGGACTGGACCCTGCTGGAAGTGGGCCTTGGCGGTCGGCTGGACGCAACGAATGTGGTGGAAAAGCCCCGGCTGACGATCATCACGCCGGTCTCCATCGACCACCAGCAGTATCTGGGCGAGACCCTGACCGAGATCGCGGGCGAGAAGGCCGGGATCATCAAGCGCGGCGTGCCGGTGATCGTCGGGCCGCAGTTTGAGGAAGGCCTGGCGGTGATCGAGGCCAAGGCCGCCCGGCGGGGCGCCCCGGTTCTGGCCTTCGGCCAGCACTGGAACGCCTTCGAGGATCGCGGGCGGTTGGTCTATCAGGATGAGAACGGGCTTCTCGACCTGCCCCTGCCGAACCTGCCCGGCCCGCATCAGATCCAGAATGCCGGTGCGGCGATTGCATCCTTGCGCGCCTTGGGCCGGGATGAGGCGGCTTGCGAAGCCGCCGTGACCCGCGCTTTCTGGCCCGCCCGGATGCAGCGGCTGCGGCACGGCCCACTGGTCGACCTTGCGCCGAAGGTGGAGCTTTGGCTGGACGGCGGGCACAACCCGGCGGGGGGCGAGGCGGTGGCAGCGACGCTGGCGCGAATGCCCGCGCGCGAGACACATCTGATCTGCGGGATGCTGAACACCAAGGACGTGACCGGCTACATGGTCCCGCTCGCCCCGCAGGTGACGCGGCTTCATGCCGTGTCGATCCCCGGCGAGAAGAACACCCTGCCCGCCGAAGCCACCCGCGATGCGGCGCAGGCGGCGGGGATCGATGCGGTAACGGCAGGCTCGGTCGCCGAAGCGTTGGCCGGGATCGCCGCGACGTCGCCAGAGGCGCGGGTGCTGATCTGCGGCTCTCTGTATCTGGCCGGAGTGGTGCTGCGCGAGAACGGGTGATTGCCCTTAAAGGGTCAAGATTTCTGGCAAAACTTCAAGAATCGAATCTTGCCCGGGCTTTCTTCTTGGACCTTTCACCAGCCCCTCGTCTGAAATCGCGCGTTGCCCTGCTGATCGACGGGGACAACTATCCTCGCGCCGGGCTTGCGCAGATTGAAAGCCGGGCCGCCCGCCTGGGCGAAGTCACCATTCGCCGGGTGTTCGGCGACATGACGCGTCACACGGACTGGGCAAAGGAAACCACCTACACCGCCACGCATTGTGCCACCTCGGCGGGCAAGAACCGGGCGGATATTACACTGGTGATTGCGGCAATGGACTTTCTGCATCGCGGGCTGGCGCAGACCTTCCTCATCGTGTCGGATGACCGGGATTTCGATCCGCTGGTCAGCCACATGCGCGAGCAGGGGTGTCGCGTCGAGCGGATCGGCAAGCCAGCATCCCAATCGACCGAGGCACCGAAACCCGCGGTGAAGCCAAAGCTCCCGGCGGGAGGCGACAGCGCGCTTCGCAAGGTTCGGGCGATGATTGCAGAGGCGGGGCCGGCCGGCCACCCGATCCAGTCGCTTGGGGTCGCCTTGCATCAGGTGGGCATAAGCTTTACCGACACGCCGCAGAAATCGTTGCGGGCCTGGCTGCTATCCTATCCAGACCAGTTCGACTGCGATCCGCGCGGACCGACGGCCCGGGTCCGCCTGAAAAGCTAACCCGCCACCCCATATCTTGCCAGGAACATGTCCACCGCCCCATGCACGCTGCGGTGGGCCAGTTCGGGGGTGATCGTCTCGGTCATGCCGAAGATCAGCTTCTCGTGGATCGTCGCCTTGCAGAGCTGCGCGAACTGGTCGGCGGCAAGGTCGAAGTCTTCGATCTTCAACTGCCCGTTCTGCACATAGGCCCGCAGGTGGTGGACAAGGCGGTCGTGGATCCGCCCCGGCCCGAAGTCGTAGAACTGGCGGCCAAGGCCCGGAAACCGCTCGCCTTCACCCACGACGATGCGGAACATGCGCTGACCGAAGTCCGACAGCTGGAAGGCCACGATCCGCTCGGCGGCGATGGTCAGGGCCGCCCGCACCGGCAGGTCGCCTTCCACCATCGCCTCGGCCTCTTCGGTCTGGCGGTGGCATTCGCAGCGCGCGACTTCCAGAAACAGAAGCTGCTTGTCGGGGAAATAGGCGTAGATCGTCGCCTTCGACACCCCGGCCTCGCGCGCGATGTCATCGACCGAGGCGCGCTCGAACCCGTCGCGCATGAAAACCGTCCGGGCGCCTTCCAGCACCTGGTCGAACTTCCGGCCGCGTCGGACCCCGTGATCGGCAATGACGTTCATCGGCTCCCCCGGAAGGGACCATAGACCATCGCGATCCGGCGCGGCAAGCGAAGCGGTCACTCGGCCAGTCGGCAGGTCGTCGGGGTGCTGTCGCATCCCTTGGTGGAGGTCGTGACCGCGTCGGTCGGGAAGGTCAGCGTCGGCAGGAGAACCGTCAGCGAGTCGGCAGCGACGGGGGCGGCCAGGGCCAGGCTGGCGGCAAGGGCGTAAACAAGACGGGTCATCATACTCTCCATTCTGAACTTGTCGGTTCAGAATCGTATCTAAACTGAAGAGTTCATTTCAGCAAGCAGAAAGTGAACTATAAAGTTCAAAATCCGGCATTGTGCCTGCCGCTCGCGCGACTACATTAGAATGATTCCAAACTATGGTGCCTTCGTGCTGTCCGCCCTGACCTTCCGCCGCCGCTTCACCGAACTTTCGGACCAAGAGGTGCTGGCCTTGGCGATCTCCTCGGAAGAGGATGACGCCCGCATCTACCGCAGCTTTGCCGAACGCCTGCGGGCCGATTTTCCGGCCTCGGCGGCGGTGTTCGACGGCATGGCGGTCGAGGAGGACGGCCATCGGCAGCGGCTGATCGATCTTCACCGCACCCGCTTTGGCGAGGTGATCCCGCTGATCCGCCGCGAGCATGTCGCGGGCTTCTATGCCCGTCGTCCGGTCTGGCTGTCGCAGTCGCTGTCGCTGGACACCATGCGTGGCGAGGCAGCGGCGATGGAAAAGACCGCGCAGGATTTCTACCTCCGCGCGGCGGCCCGCACGCAGGATGCCGCGACCCGGAAGCTCTTGGGTGATCTTGCCGCGGCGGAAGCGGGCCACGAACGCCATGCCCAGCGGCTGGAGGAGACCCACCTGCCGCAAGACGCGCGCGACGCAGAGGACCTGACAGCCAAGCGCCAGTTCCTCCTCACCTGGGTGCAACCGGGACTGGCCGGATTGATGGACGGCTCGGTCTCGACGCTGGCGCCGATCTTCGCCACCGCCTTCGCGACGCAAGACACCTGGACGACCTTCCTCGTCGGCTCGGCGGCCTCGGTCGGCGCAGGCATCTCGATGGGCTTCACCGAGGCCGCGCATGACGATGGTGTGCTCTCGGGCCGGGGCTCGCCCCTGAAACGCGGCCTCGCCTCGGGCGTGATGACTGCCGTCGGCGGCCTCGGCCATGCCCTGCCCTATCTGATCCCGGATTTCTGGACCGCGACCACGATCGCAATGATCGTGGTCTTCATCGAGCTTTGGGCGATTGCCTGGATCCAGAACCGGTTCATGGAGACCCCCTTCCTGCGCGCAGCCTTGCAGGTCGTGGTCGGGGGTGCTTTGGTCTTTGCCGCGGGGGCATTGATCGGGGGCGGGTGATGTATCGCAAGGGTGAGGTCAGCTATCAGCCGCTGCCGCTGCCGGACCGGGTGCAGCGTGACGAGGCCGGATCGCTGGCGGCGGCAGAGGCTTTCCTCGCCTACATGAGAAAGCGCCATTCGGTGCGGGACTATGCGACAAGGCCGGTGCCCGAGGCGGTGATCGCGGCTTGCATCGCGGCGGCCGGGACGGCGCCCTCCGGGGCGAACCACCAGCCCTGGCATTTCGTGGCAATCAGCGATCCGGCGATGAAGGCCCGCATCCGCGCGGGGGCCGAGGAAGAGGAGCGCGCCTTCTACCAGGGCGGCGCGGGCGACGAATGGCTAGCCGCGCTGGAGCCGATCGGGACTGGCGTCTCGAAACCGCACCTGACCGATGCCCCCTGGCTGATCGTGGTCTTCGCCCAGCGCTATGGCGTGACCGAGGACGGCACGCGCTACAAGAACTATTACGTGCCTGAAAGCGTCGGGATCGCCGTGGGGTTCCTGATCGCCGCGATCCACCATGCGGGGCTGGTCTGCCTGGAGCACACGCCGAACCCGATGAAATTCCTCGGCCCACTCTGCGGGCGACCGGAGCACGAGAAGCCGGTGATGATCCTGCCGGTCGGCTATCCGGCCGAGGATGCCACAGTGCCGGCGGTCGCCAAGCGGAAGAAACCGCTGGAGCAGATCATGAGCGTCTTTCGCGGCTGACCCCTTGGGGCCGATCAGCCCAGCGCGGCGAAGCGGCGGGGCGCCACCGGCGCGCGCGGGGCAACCGCCTCGGGCTCGGCAGGGGAAGCAAGCGCCGCGATCTGGTCGGGCTGGGCCTCGGGCAGCGGTTCGGCCCCCGGCACCGGCGTCAGGATCGGCTGGGTCGCGACCATCGTCAGCCCGCGTGGCCGGGCCACGGCCAGGGAATCGCGCGGCGGGCGGTCGTGCTTCGGACGGACCGAGGCATCGTTCACCTTGATCACGGTGAAGCTGATGTTGTCCTGGTCGGGATCGTCCAGCCTCGACAATTCGTCCAGCAGACGCTCGGCGATTTCGGTCGAGCGTGTCTTGCGGTATTTGGTCAGCACCCGCTCGATCTGCGCATTGCTCAGGAATTGCAGTCCGTCGGAAGAGCAGACGACGATATCCCCCGCCTTCAGCTCGACCGGCCGGGCCGGGCAGTCGATCTTCGCGATTCTCGATCCCATCAGCACCGACATCAGGCAGTTGCGGTCGGGATGGTTCACCGCCATTTCGGGGTCCAGAAGCCCGGCCTGCACCATGAAGTCGATCTGCGGCGCCATGGAATGATCTTCGTTCAGCTGGCTCAGCTTGCCGTTGCGGAACAGAAACAGCGGCGAGTCGCCGATGGAAATCCACCAGAGCCGGTTCTCGATCAGCGCGGGCACCACCAAGGTCGCGCCCATGCCCTCGGTCTCGGGGTGGCTGTCGGTGTGGCGGCGCAGGGTTTCGTTCGCAAGATCCGCCACCCCGCGCAGGATGCCCGGCGCCTCGGCCTCGAATGCCTCTACATCGGCATAGTGGAACTTCAGCTCGGAATAGACCTCGGTCAGCACGATCTTCGAGGCGACATCCCCCGCCGCATGACCCCCCATGCCATCGGCCAGCACGACGAACCCAGCTTCGGCCCCGACCGGGAAATCCGCTGTGATCGCGTCTTCCTGATAGTCGCGCGCACCCTGGCTGATCCCCGAGGCGACGTCGTAGCGTGGTTCACGCGATCGCCATATCATGCCCGTCTCCTTCCGCCTCAAAGGTGGACCAGTTGAAGTCGGGCGTGCAGAGCACCTTCAGGACCAGCGTCGTCTCGCCGATCTGGATTTCATCGCCGTCGCCGGCGGTTTCGGTGGCCAGGAGCGGGCGGCCGTTCAGCCGCACCAGGTTCGACTTGCCGCCGTGGCCGATGTGGAACTGATGCGTTGCGGCGTCATAGGCGATGGCGGCGTGGTTCTGCCGCGAGATCGCCATGTCGCCGAAATCCAGCGCCACCGTCTGGTCTGAGCTGCGACCGATCTGCGACACGCCTTGGGTCAGGGCGTAGGACGCTCCCTTGCCGGGGCCGTCCTTGACCACCAGCCAGCCAGCCGGGAACATCACATAGCCCTTGCCCGCAGCCGGTGTCACGGACAGGACTGGCGCGCCCTCGATTCCCTCGAACAACGGCACGACCGCCGCAGGCTGCGCCTCGAACCCCAGGACGCGGGTCTTGGTCCGGGTCGGACGGCGCGGCATGGGCTCGGTCTCGGCAGGGGTCGCCGCCAGTTCGGGCTTCGGCGTCTCGTCCTCGATGTCCCAGATGCTGCGGGCGGGCGCGCTGACGCCCTCCGGCAGCGGAGCCTTCTGCTTGACCACGCGGTGCGGTCGCGCCACCGGCATGTCGGGCGCCGGCTCCTGCTCGGGCTCCGGCGCCGGGGCGGGTGCCGCGGCGGCCAGCGCCTCGCGCAGGCGCTTCACTTCCAGTTCCGCAAGGGCGGCCATCACCGGGTCCGGCCCGGCCTCGACACTTGCTGCGGGATGACCCGATTCGTCGGTCTCACCAAAGATAGAGCGAAGGAACTTCAAGGCTTTCTCTCCCCGTCCTTGTGTCTGGTAATGCGGGATTACCCCGCCACCCCAAGCCGGATTTCTGCTTCCATGGTACTGTCACCGCGACGAACGACAAAACTATAAGTGGTAACGCCCTTGGCAAACTCGCGCGTGAGTATGTCCCGCAGCGCGGTTCCGGTGCCAAGAGTTTCCCCCGAGGGCGCGTAGACCAGAAGCACGTCCCCGGCGGCGACAGTGTTTCCACTCCCCTCCGGCACCACCGAGACGATGGTCTCGGTCCCGGTCGGCGTGTCCACCATCTCGAAGGCAAGCCCTCCGGGCAGCCGCAAGACATTCGTCACCAGCAGGCTGTCCGAAGCGGCAGGAGCCACCGCGGCCACAGACCCGCTGGATACAGCCGCCGCTGGATCTCCGGAACGCAAGGCTTGCAGCAGCACCAGAAGTCCGACCAGCAACAGGACCGCCGCCGCCGACATCAGCAAGAGATTGTGCGAACCCGTCGCAGCAGGCTGCACGGCGGGCGCCGGGGCGGTTGCCGCCCTTGCCGGAGGCAACGGAGCCGATTTCACCACCTCGGCCGGGGCGTCGGGCTGAGGCAACACCTGGACAAGCTGCGGCCCCGCAGCCGGAGCCGTGCCCTCGGTCCCCAGCATCGCGCGCCATTCCTCGACAGATTGCAGCCGGTCGCGCGGGAAAAGCGCCATCGCCTTGTCGATCGCCTGCAGGAAGCTGCGCGGATAGGCCTTGAACCGCCCCGCCAGCGGACGCAGCGGGTCGCCCTCGCGCCCGGCAATCGCTGACAGGCGTTCCTGCGAGGTCTTCGGCGTCTCGCCCGAGATCAGGTGGTAGAAGCTGGCGGCCAAAGCATAAAGGTCGCTGTAGGGCGCCTGCTTGCTGCCCTGCACATAGAATTCCTGCGGCGAATAGCCGTCCTTCACCACCCGCAGCCCCGTCAGCGCCCGGCTTTTCCGGGTGACTTCCTTCCGCGAGGCGCCGAAGTCGATCAGAACTGGCTGGCCGGTCTTGCGATCCAAAAGGATATTGTCGGGCGAGATGTCGCGATGCAGCAGCCCCTGCGCATGCACATGCTCGACCGCGCCCAGCATCGTGGTCAGATGCGACACGATTTCCTTCGGCGTCAACGGGCGCGCCGTACCCTCGACGGTCTGCAGAAGGTCCGGGCCGTCAATGTAGTCCATCGCCATATAGGCGGTCTCGTTGTCCTCGAAGACGTGATGGACCTTGACGATGTTCGGGTGGTCCAGCTTCGACAGAGTCACCGCTTCCTGCAGAAAGCTTTGCACGGCCGACCGGAAATCATCCTGCTGCGCCCGCGACCGCGCGCCCACCGTGCTGCCGATCCGGCGGCAGAAGGTGCCGGGAAAACATTCCTTGATCACGACCTGACGGTCGAGCGAGTCGCGCGCGATATAGACGATGCCGAACCCGCCGCTGTTGACGAAGGATTCGATGGTGAACTGGCCGAACAGCAGCCTCGTCCCAGGCGGAAGCTCGTCGGCATTCGCGCCGAGATCGAGCTGGTCTATTTTGCGTGCAACAGCAGTCATTACGATACCTTTCCGGCGCGTCTGCTTTCCCCCGTCAGAAGCGCGGTTTCCCATCGTTAGCCAATGAGTTGGGCCAAAACGTGAAGCCATTTCGTTCGTTTTTCGCCACAATCCCTCAACCTGGCGCTGCAAGACACTTCGGAAGTATCCCCTCAAAGGACTGCGTTTCCACCGGAAGTCGTTTGTTTTGGCTGCTTTGGTGCCGTTTCGGGCGGTTCCCGCGGCAACAATTTCGTAGCGGCGCCCTGCCCTGCTTTTGCCACAACCCTTACGGGCAGAACCTCCGGCGCACTCAACGGAACTTACGTGCGTCCTTCGCCGCCGGCTGATTCCCCGCGCCCGGCCTTGCCCTTTGCGGCCTTGCGTGACACGAGGGCGGGATGCTGGCGATCTTCCTGAAAACCTTGCCCTTCTTCGCGCTGATCGGCACCGGCTATGTCGCGGGCCGCACTCGTTTCTTCTCGCAGGAGGCGACCGCCTATCTCACCCGCTTCGTCTTCTACTTCGCCCTTTCGGCGATGCTCTTCGGCTTTGCCGCCAATCTGGACGTCGCCGCGATCTTCGACTGGCCCTTCGTCTTTGCCTACACCTTGGGAACGGGGCTGGTCTGGCTTCTGGTCGCGGCGGTGGCGCTGGGGCGCGGCACCAGCCGCGAGGAAGCGGTGTTCGAGGCACATACCGGCGTCATCGGCAATGTGGGCTTCCTCGGCATCCCGATGCTGGCGCTGCTGCTCGGGCCGCAGTCGGTGGGGCCGGTCCTGCTGGTCCTTGCGGTCGACCTGATCGTCTTCTCCTCGATCCTGACCATGGCGATCACCGGGCTCCGCGCGGGCCGGGTCAGCCTGCAGACCTTTGGCATCCTCGCGGTGGGGCTGGCGAAGAACCCGATGATCGTCTCGGTCGTCCTGGGCATCCTCTGGGGCGCGACGGGACTGGCGCTGCCGGACCCGGTGGGCGAGTTCATGACGCTGCTTGGCGCCGCGGCCACGCCCTGCGCGCTCTTCGCCATCGGAGCTTCGCTGTCGGGCCGCTCTGCCGAGCGGGTCGAGGTTGCGGGCTGGCTGGCTCTGGCGAAGCTGGTCCTGCATCCCGCCGCCGTGGCCGGGGCCTGCTGGCTGTTCGGCGTGACCGGCTATCCCGCTGGGGTGATGATCGCCGCTGCGGCCTTGCCGGTGGCGGGCAACGTCTTCATCCTTGCGCAGCACTACCGCGTTGCGCCACAACGGGTTTCCACCGCGATCCTTCTGTCGACCGCCGCGTCGGTCCTGACCGTGACTGCCGTGATCGCGCTTATCAGCCAGGGAGGCTACATATGAAAACCGTCTCGGAAAACCGGGCCTTCGGCGGCGTCCAGGGGGTCTACAGCCATGCCTCGACGGCCTGCGCCTGTGACATGACCTTCGGCCTCTTCCTGCCCGAACAGGCCGAGGACGGGCCGGTGCCGCTCTTGTGGTTCCTTTCTGGCCTGACCTGCACGCATGAGAATGCCATGATCAAGGCCGGGGCGCAGCGTTGGGCCGCGGAAGCCGGGATCGCGCTTTGTTTCCCCGACACCTCGCCGCGCGGCGAAGGGGTGGCGAACGATGCCGACTTCGCCCTGGGCCAGGGAGCAGGGTTCTATGTGAACGCCACCCAGAAGCCCTGGGCCCCGCATTTCAAGATGTGGGACTATGTGACCGAGGAACTGCCCCGCCTGCTCTTCAACGCCTTCCCCCTGGCCGAGGAGGCGCAGGGGATCACCGGGCATTCGATGGGGGGACATGGCGCGCTGACCATCGCGATGAGCTTTCCGGGGCGGTTCAAGTCGGTCTCTGCCTTCGCGCCGATCTGCAATCCGACGGCCAGCGACTGGGGGCGTCCGCAATTCGCTGCCTATCTGGGCGCCGACGAGACTGCCTGGGCGGCGCATGATGCCACGCTTCTGATGCGGCGCCGGGGGTTCGACGGGCCGATCCTCGTCGATCAGGGCACGGCGGACCAGTTCCTGGACAAGCTCCGCCCCGAGGCGCTGGCCGAGGCGATGGCGCAGGCGCGGCAGGGGGGGACGTTCCGGATGCAGAAGGGCTATGATCACAGCTATTTCTTCGTCTCGACCTTCATGGAAGATCATGTGTCATTCCATGCGCAGGCCTTTCTGGGCTGAGTGGCTGCCCGCGCGCGGGCATTTTCTCGCGCCAATGAAATCAAAGGCTTGTCTGCGGGCATTCACGACAGGTTAACCAGGCCGCGCCCGCGACGGCCTTGGCTGTTGTGCGCCGGGCAGGATTGCGGATAGCCTTCCCCAAACCGAGGGGGTGACGCCATGCGCAACTTGCTGACGATTGTCCTGGTCGTGGTCGCCGCGATCCTGGGATTCTTCGCCTACCAGTCCAGCCAGAAGACCAATGCCCTGCAGACCGAGCTTGCCGCCAAGGGCGATGCGGTCACGGCGCTGGACGCCGAGAAGTCGAAGCTGGCCGACGACCTGACCGCGCTGCGAAGCGAGGCCGAGGCCGCAGCCAAGGCGGCCAGCGACGCGGCGGCGGCGATCAAGGCCGAAGCGGTCGAGTTGAAGGAGAAGGTCACGGCGCTGGAGGCGGAGAAGATCAGCCAGGCCGAAATGGCGGCAAGCCTTGAACGCGAACGCACCGACCTGTCGCAGAAGGTGATGACGCTGGAGACCGAGAAGGCCCAGCTTGCCGACCAGGTCACGGCGCTGACCGAGCAGCTGACGGCCTTGCAGGCGAAGGTCGACGAACTGTCCGCGGCGGGCACCACGACCACCAGCCCGTAAGGCCTGCCTGCCCGCGTCAAGCGATGTCGCGGGCAGGACAGACGGAACCGTGCGGCGCGGATTTTCTGCGGCCATGGCACGTTCCCCCGCCCTGACCGGCATCCTGTTCGCCATCGGCGGCACGCTGATCTTTTCGGTCAACGACGTCTCGATCAAGTTCCTGTCGGGTGGCTATGCGCTGCATCAGGTGATCCTGATCCGCGCCCTCGTTGCCATGACCTTCATTCTTGTGGTGATCGGCCAGTCGCCCCGCGGCTTCGGCCATCTGGCAACCAGCCGCCCCGGCGCGCATCTGGCGCGGGTCTGCATCGTGATGGTCTCGAACCTGACCTATTTCACCGGCCTTGCCGCCCTGCCCCTGGCCGATGCGGTGGCGGTGGCCTATGTCAGCCCGATCGTCATCACGCTTCTTTCGATCATCTTTCTGGGCGAGAAGGTGGGGCCCCGGCGCTGGGCAGCGGTGATCATGGGGATGCTGGGGGTGATCGTCATGCTGCGCCCCGGAGCCGGGGTGATCCAGCCTGCCGCGCTTCTGGTGCTGATCTCGGCGGTGCTTTATGCCAGCGGCAACCTTCTGGCGCGGCACATGGGCGATACCGAAAGCGCGATGACGCTGTCCTTCTATGTGCAGGCGGGGTTCATCATCGTCAGCCTGTCGATGGGTCTTTGGGTCGGCGACGGGCATCTCGCGACCGACGACAAGCTGGGGGCGTTCCTGTTCCGGCCCTGGATCTGGCCGCCGCTGGCCGACTGGCCGGTGTTCCTGGCCACCGGGCTTTCGGTCGGGATCGGCGGGATGATGGTGACGCAGGCCTACCGGACGACCGAAGCCGGGTTGATCGCGCCCTTCGAATATGTCGGGATGCCTTTGGCGATCTTCTGGGGGCTGATGGTCTTTGGCACCTTTCCGGATGCGGTGTCCTGGGTGGGGATTGCGCTGATCTGCGGCTCGGGCCTTTATGTGATCTGGCGCGAGACAGTCCGCAGACGGGAAGGCGATGCAGCCTGAGGCAGTGATCTTCGATATCGGCAACGTGCTGACCCGCTGGCAGCCCGAGGCCTTCTACGACCGGGTGCTGGGCGAGGAGCGGCGGCGCGCGCTGTTCGCTGCCGTGGACCTGCACGGGATGAACGCGCTGGTCGATGACGGGGCGCTGTTCCGCGAGACGATCTATGACTGGGCCGACCGGCACCCGGACTGGGCGCCGGAAATCCGCCTGTGGTACGACCGCTGGATCGAGCTGGCGAGCCCCCGGATCGAGGGGTCGATCGCACTGCTGCGGGCCTTGCGGCGGAAGGGCGTGCCGGTCTTCTGCCTGACCAATTTCGGCAGCTATTCCTACGAGGAAGCGCGCGGGATGCTGGATTTCCTGGGCGAGTTCGACCGGGAATATGTCTCGGGCCGGCTGAAGGTGTCGAAGCCCGATCCCCGCATCTATCAGGCGGTGGAGGAGGATTGCGGCATCGCCCCGGACCGGCTGCTTTTCACCGACGACCGGGCCGACAACATCACCGCCGCGGCCCGAAGGGGCTGGCGCACACATCAGTTCGAAAGCTGGCAGGGCTGGGCCGCACGGCTGGTGGCCGAGGGGCTTTTGACAACAGGGGAAGCAGGGATTTGACCGAGATCGTCACCAAGGAAGCCGAGGCGCTTCTGTCCTGGCAGGAGTTGCTGAAGGCATTCGAGGCGGGGCACAGGCTGCCGCTGTCGGACATCAAGGACATGTTCCTGTATCGCGACAAGGACACGATCCTGAACCGGGGCGCCTGGATCGACGGGCTGGGGGCGCTGGTCAAGGCGGCGACGGTCTATCCCGGCAATGCGGCCAAGGGCCTTCCGACGATCTTCGGCGTGGTGTCGCTGTTCGACGACGTGACGGGCGAGTTGGATGCGATCCTCGACTTCCATCTGGTGACGAAGTGGAAGACCGCGGGGGACAGCCTGTTGTCGGCGTCCCGGCTGGCGCGGAAGGATTCGCGGGACTTCCTGCTGGTCGGTGCTGGCGCCGTGGCACGCAGCATGGTCGAGGCCTATTCCTCGCTGTTCCCCGAAGCGCGGTTCACGGTCTGGAGCCGGACCCGAGCCAGTGCGGAAGCGATGGGGCTGCCGGTGGCGGAGGATCTGGAGGCGGCGGTGCGCAAGGCCGACGTGATCTGTTCGGCCACCATGACGACCGAGCCCCTGATCAAGGGCGACTGGTTGCAGCCGGGCCAGCACATCGACCTGATCGGGGCCTACAAGCCCGGAATGCGCGAGGTGGACGATCGGGCGATGCAACGGGCGCAGGTGTTCGTGGATTCGCGCGCCACGACGATCCATCACATCGGCGAGCTGATCGACCCCATCGCCTCGGGCGCGATCACCGAGGCCGATGTGGTGGCCGATTTCTACGACGATCCCGCACTTTATGCGCGGCGATCGGAGGATGAGATCACCCTGGCCAAGAACGGCGGCGGGGCGCATCTGGACCTGATGACGGCCAGCTACATCGCCGACCGCTGGCGCAAGCGCTAGGCGCCGAGGAATTCGCGCACGAAGGCGGTCGCGGGCCTGGCGCGGATGTCCTGCGGCTTGCCGATCTGTTCGATCTTGCCGCCGGTGGTCGAGCCGGACATGACGACGACAAGGTCGGCCAGTTCCATCGCCTCGTCCTGGTCGTGGGTGACGAAGACGGTGGTCAGGCCGGTGGTGTCGTGGATGTCCCGCAGGCCCTGGCGGAGCTCCTTGCGGACCTTGGCGTCGAGCGCGCCGAAGGGCTCGTCGAGAAGGAGCATCCGGGGTTCGATGGCAAGCGCACGGGCAAGGGCGACGCGCTGGCGCTGGCCACCGGACAGCTGGCTGGGATAGCGCGCCCCGATGTCCGGCAGCTGGATCAGGTCGAGAAGGCGGGTGACGCGGCGGGCGATCTCGGCCCCGGGCGGGCGCGAGGCGCGGGGGCGGGCCTTCAGGCCGTAGGCGATGTTGTCGAAGACGGTCATATGGCGGAAGAGCGCGTAGCTCTGGAAGACAAAACCGGCGCGGCGCTGCTGCACGGTCAGGCCGGTCGCGTCCTGTCCGTCGAAGAGCACGCGGCCGGAGGTGGGGTATTCGAGGCCGCCGAGGATGCGCAGGAGGGTGGTCTTGCCCGAGCCCGAGGGGCCGAGCAGCGCCACCAGCGCGCCGGAGGGGATGGCGAGCGACACGGGGGTCAGCGCGGCGGTGGTGCCGAAGCTTTTGGAGATTTCGTCGATTTCGATATGCATGGGCGTCTCCTAATGGCGGCGCGAGGCGGCAAGCGCGTCGGCGTGCCGGATTTCGAGGAAGGTCTTCAGCCCCAGCGTCAGGAAGCCGAGCAGGGCCAGCACGGCGGCGAGGGTGAAGGCCGCGACGGAGAGGTATTCGTTGTAAAGCATCTCGATGGTGATCGGCATGGTCGCGGTCTGGCCGCGGATCTTGCCCGAGACGACGGCGACCGCCCCGAACTCGCCCATCGCGCGGGCGTTGCAGAGGAGGACGCCGTAGAGAAGCGCCCAGCGGATGTTCGGCAGGGTGACGGTGCGGAAGGTGCGCCAGCCGGAGGCGCCTAGCGTCAGGGCGGCCTCTTCCTCGGCCCGGCCCTGTTCGACCATGACCGGGATCAGCTCGCGCGCGACGAAGGGGAAGGTGACGATCATCGAGGCGAGGACAATGCCGGGCAGGGCGAAGACGATGGGATAGCCCGCGTTCACCATCAGCCCACCGACCCAGGTGTTCGCCCCGAAGGTCAGCACGACGCAGAGGCCGACGACGACGGGCGAGACCGAGAAGGGCAGGTCGATCAGCGTCAGCAGCACGGCCTTGCCGCGGAAGTCGTATTTGGTGATGAACCAGGCGGCGGCCACGCCGAAGACCGCGTTCAGCGGCACGGCAATGGCGGCGACGGTCACGGTCAGGCGGATGGCGGACAGGGCCTCGGGCTTGGCCAGCGTGGCGATGGCCTGCCACCAGCCCTTGCGCAGGGCCTCGTAGAAGACGGCGACGAGGGGCGCGAAGAGGAGAAGCGCCAGCACGACCAGCACCGCCGCGATCAGCAGGCGTCGGACGAGCGGCGTTTCCTCGGTGGCGGGGCGCCAGGTGGCGGGTGCGTCAGACATAGCCAATTCTCCGGCGGCTCCAGACCTGGATCGCGTTGATGAGCAGGAGAAGCGCGAAGGAGATGACCAGCATGGCGATGCCGATGGCGGTCGCGCCTTCGTAGTTGAACTCTTCCAGCTTGATGACGATGAGCAGCGGCGCGATCTCGGTCTTCATCGGCAGGTTGCCCGCGATGAAGATGACCGAGCCGTATTCGCCGACGGCCCGGGCCAGCGACAGTGCGAAGCCGGTGAGCGCCGCGGGGGCCAGCATCGGCAGGACCACATGCCGGATCGTGTGGAAGCGCGATGCGCCGAGCGTGGCGGAAGCTTCCTCGACCTCGCGCTCGATCTCGTCGATCACCGGCTGGACAGTGCGGACGACGAAGGGCAGGCCCACGAAGACCAGCGCGATTAAGATGCCGCTGGGCGTGTAGGCGATCTTGAAGCCCAGGTCTTTGGCCAGCGCGCCGAAGGCCCCGTTGGGGGCGTAAAGCGCGGTCAGCGCGATGCCCGCGACGGCGGTCGGCAGGGCAAAGGGCAGGTCGACGGCGGCGTCGATCAGGCGGCGGCCGGGAAAGCGGTAGCGCCCCAGCACCCAGGCCAGTGCCACGCCGAACACCAGATTGAATACGGCCGCGAGGAAGGACAGCCGGAACGACAGCCAGAGCGAGGCCCAGATGCGCGTGGTGTTCACCTCTGTCCACAGCCGTTCCGGCCCAGCAAGGGCGCCAGTCACCAGAAGGGCGCCGATGGGGAGGAGGACCACGAGGGACAGAAGCGTGATCGTGATCCCCGCGCTGATCCCGAGGCCGGGGATCGGGGACCGGTGGATGAAGGGTTTGCCCATTGGGTTTCCTATGCGGTTCGGGCCGGCAGCAGGTGCCGACCCGGAGCGTTCAGGGGGCTGCCGTCACTGCGGCACGTAGATCTGGTCGAAGATGGCGCCGTCGGCGAAGTGCTTGGCCTGCACGTCCTTCCAGCCGCCGAAGGAGGCGATGTCGCGCAGTTCCAGCTGCGGGAAGCGGGCGACATCTTCCGGCGCGGCTTTCGAGGTGTCCCAGCCGCGATAGAAATCCTTGAAGACGATCGCCTGGGCTTCGGGCGTGTAAAGGAAGTTGAGGTAGCCCTCGGCCAGCTTCCGCTGTTCTTCGGACTTGATGTTGGCTTCGACCAGAGCAACCGGCGGCTCGGCCAGCACCGAGACCGAGGGGACGACGATGTCGAACTGGTCGTCACCCAGCTCGTTCAGCGCCAGATAGGCCTCGTTCTCCCAGGCGAGGAGCACGTCGCCGATGCCGCGTTGGGCGAAGGTGGTCGTGCTGTCACGCGCGCCCTTGTCAAGCACCGGGACATGCTCGAACAGCGCCTTGACGAAGGCCTGCGGGTCCTGGCCGTTCTTCTCGGCCCAGGCCCAGGCGGCCAGGTAGTTCCAGCGCGCGCCGCCGCTGGTCTTCGGGTTCGGGGTGATGACTTCCACGCCCTCGGCCGTCAGGTCGCCCCAGTCCTTGATGCCCTTCGGATTGCCCTCGCGCACCAGGAAGACGATGGTCGAGGTATAGGGCGAGGAGTTGTGCGGCAGTTTCGACTGCCAGTCTGCCGGCAGCTTGCCCGCATCGGCGATCTTGTCGATGTCGGCGGCCAGCGCCAGCGTCACGACCTGCGCTTCCAGTCCCTCGATCACGGCGCGGGCTTGCGACCCCGAGCCGCCGTGCGACTGCTCGATGGTCGGGGCTTCGTTGCCCTGCGCGGTCCAGTACGCGACGAAGGCTTCGTTCAGATCGCGATACAGCTCTCGCGTCGGGTCATAGCTGACGTTCAGCAGGCTTTCGGCCGCGACGGGGGCCGGGGCCGCGCCGAGGCCGATGGCGGCGAGGGCCGCTGCGGCGACAAGGCCTTTCAGACGGAAGACCGGCCAGCCGGTCAGGCGGCGCAGCCCGTCGGCGATGGTGACGCGGCCATCGGCATGAGCTTCGGCAACGGGGCCTTGCGCGGTCACGGTGCCGGCGAGGGTGATGGTGGCGAGCATGGTTTTCTCCTTGGAGATCGGAAGGGGACGGTGGGGCATCAGGCCCAGAACGGTTTGCGGCAGGTGCAGATGGGTCATCACGGCGCTCCGATTGGTTCGACGCGGGCTTCCCAGACCGAGGCGTCGCGGCCTTCGAGAAGATCGGCCACGGCCTCGGACGGGTTGCGGGTGAAGATCACCAGCGGGCTGCCATTGACACGGTGGGTCAGGCCGGTGCGGCGGTCGATCAGCCGGACGGCGCAGGTGGCGGAAGCGGTCCGGGGCATGGGCGCGTGGGCCAGCCCGGCAATCGCGAATGCGGTGCGGGGGGATATGGCGGCAGTCATCGTCCTTCTCCTTCGCTTCAGGGTGGGCCTTGGCCCGGGTGTCCCTTAATAACGACAGGAGAAGTCGAGTATTGCAAAGGAAAATACTCGCTTAATTTGGTCGTGATTAGAGAATGGTTTTCTCTCGCCCCGCCCGCTGGCGCAGGGCGAATCCAGTGATTTGCGAAACAATCTTGGGGAGTTAGCGCTATTCGGCCGCGCCGAGCACCTTGTCGGCCACCGTACCGGACCGAAGCATGTCTTCCAGCGTCAGAGAGTCGATGATCAGGAGATAGGACCAGAACACCTCGGCAAAGACTTTGCGGATGCGGCAGGTCGCTTCGTCCGTGCAATCCTCGCACCGCTGGTAGGCCCGGCGCGAGAGGCACGGCAACGGAGCGATGGGGCCGTCGATGGTGCGCAGAAGCTCCGAGATCGAGATGTCGGAGGGCTTCTTGATCAGGCTGTAGCCACCGGAGCGGCCCCGGATCGAGGCGATCACACCGGCGTTGCGCACTTCCAGCAGGATGTGTTCCAGGAACCGCTTCGGCGTGCCCGACCGCTTGGCGATCTCTTCGATCGTCAGGGGTTCAGGCAGGCCTTTGGCGGCCTCGTCGGCCAGGACCAGAAGCGCCTTCAGGGCATATTTCATCTTCTGCGTGATCATGGGGAAAGGCTACGCGGCGGACTGTCGAGAATCAATGTCGCGATTCCCTGACGTGGGCGTTCTGACCCGCGCGTCACCGAAAAACCCCAGTCAAATCCGCAGAAAAACAGGGGAAAAACGCGATCTTCCTATACACGATAAAACCTATAGACTTTTATTTCTCATTGGTCATGCTGAAGAAAAGGACGCTGCCAGGGGCCCTGACCATGACCGATCTCGACCTGATCGACCGCAAGATCGTTGCCGAGCTGATGCAGGACGCGACGCTGCCCATCGCGCAGATCGCCGACAAGGCGGGGCTGTCGCAGACCCCGGCCTGGAAGCGGATCCAGAAGCTGGAGGCGACCGGCGTGCTGACGCGGCGGGTCGCCCTGGCCGATCCGGCGAAGCTGGGGTTCGGGCTGACGGTCTTCGTGGGGATCGAGGCGCCGGATCATTCGCCAGACTGGCGCGAAGCCTTTTCGCGCGCGGTCGACGGCATCCCGGAGATCATGGAGGTCTACCGGATGGCGGGAGAGCTGGACTATCTGCTGCGCGTCGCGGTTCAGGACATGGCGGCCTTCGACGGGCTTTACAAGCGGCTGACCGATGCGGTGCCGATCAAGAACGTGACCAGCCATTTCGCGATGGAACGGATGAAGTTCACCACCGCCTACCCCGTCGATACCCGGAACCGGTAGAATGCCGTTCTCTTTCGGGTGTGGCCTTTGGAACCCGTAATCACGACAGAGTTGCTAGATTTAACGCCAGATGCAGATTCGCGAAGGACAGTGGAGATGACCAAGACCCTGATCGTTCCCGGCCTCGACGGCTCGCCCGCGCCGCATTGGCAGCACTGGTGGGCGCAGACCGATCCGCGCGCGCTGATGGTGGATCTGAGCGATCCTGCCCGCCCTCTCCCGGCGGTCTGGGAAACGGAACTGGCCTCGATGATCCTGCATCACCCCAATTGCGTGCTGGTCGGGCATTCGCTGGGCGCAGTGCTGGTCGCACGCATCCTGACGAAATGGCCGCAGCTGAAGGTGCGGGCGGCGATGCTGGTCGCCCCCGCGGAAACCGCGGGCAGCGACCGGATCGAACGTTTCGGACCGATCCCCGAGCGTCCGCTGGGCGTGCCGTCGCTGGTCGTCGCCAGCCGCAACGACCCCTGGATGCGCTATTCCCGCGCGGGAAGCCTCGCGCGGTCCTGGGGGGCGGACCTCGTGGACATGGGCTTTGCCGGGCATATCAACGTCGCCTCGGGCTTTGGCCCCTGGCTGGGCGGCAAATGGCTGCGGGACGAGCTGCTGGGCGAAAGCGCCCTGCCGCTGGGCCGCTCCGTGCAGCGGCAGGAGGCCCGGGCATGAACCGCCTGTTCCGACGCCCGGATGGCGGGATCGCCAGCTATGCCGCGCTGGCGGTCTTCGCCGCCGCCTACCTGGCCGCAATGGTGCTTGTGCTGGCGCCCGACCTGCTTCTTGGAGGATTGCCATGATCGACGGACGTTTCGACCAGCATTTCCTGGAACTCTTCGCGCGCGAGACGCCCGACAGGGAGGACCGTCCCCGGCCGCTGCGGCACACCGCTGTGAAATCCCCGCTTTTCGGCCTGGCCAGACGGCTGATCATCGCCATTGCCGCAGCGTTCCCTGCAGTGCGGCGGAATTGACAAACTTCCCTGCGGGCTGTTCGATGGGCTCGGGGCCGGATTGGCCTGCCGATGGAGCCGTGAAGAATGCCGTTTCGCCCGCCGGACACCTATGAAGAGCTGATCCGGCTGATCCATGACCGCTACGACGACATGTCGAAGTCGTACCAGAAGATCGCATTGTATCTGACACAGAACCCCAATGACGTGGCGGTGCTGTCGGTCAATGCCATCGGAGCGAAATGCGGGATACATGCCTCCAGCTTCGTGCGCTATGCGCAGTCGCTGGGCTACAAGGGCTTCAAGGAACTGCAGGCGGTGTTCCAGCGGCGGCTGACCACCGCTGCGCCGGGCTTCGACGCGCGGGTGCGCGCGCTGGAAAGCGAGCTGGGCGGCGCGCGCGAAGGCGAGATGGGGCTGCTGGCCGATCTGGTCGCGCGGGACGTCGCCTCGTTGCAGGAGCTTCTGGCCAGCATGGACCCCGCCGCGCTGGGGCGGGCGGCTGATCTGATCGAGGCGGCGGATACGGTCTACCTGATCGGGCAGCTGCGCTCGGCCCCCGTGGTGGAGTTGCTGCGTTATGTGCTGACGATGCTGGGCAAGCGGACCGTGCTTCTGGAGGCGAGCGGGGGGCTGGCGACCCATATGGCCAAGGTCGCGAGGCCGACGGATGTGCTGTTCGTGGTGTCCTTCCGCTTCTACGCGACCGAGGTGGTCAATGTCGCGGAAGAGACGGCAGGACGCGGGGTGCCGATCCTGGCGATCACCGACAGCACGCTGTCACCCTATGCCAAGGTCGCTCAAGTGCTGTTCGCGGTGCCGGAGCACGAATACACCTTCTCGCGCAGCCTGGCCGCACCGATGTGCCTGGCGCAAGCCTTGTGCGTGGCTCTGGCCGCGCGTTTGCAGAAGGACGGCGGCGAGCCGCGGATCCCGGTGGTGACGGGGTCATAGGGGCCACAGATTGCGTGTTTTGGAGTTGTCAGAGGAAACCAGTTGCGGCGGGGCAGGATGATCCTTGAGAGCTGCTTGCCGAACGTATCGGGGTTTGGTCTCTGGACCCTGCCGTTCCGCACCGCAGTCCGCTTCGGCCTCATCGACTTTGTCATGGACACGCCCCGCGACGAGCTGGCACGGAGGCTTCTGGCCGTTCTGCGGGATCTCTGCCTTACCCCGGAAGCTGCCGCGCGGGTGTCCAATGCCGAGTTCAGGCTCTACTACGCCGAGAACGCCTGACGGGTAGATATGGTCGGTAGTTTGGCGACGCCCGTTCTGCACGGGCCAGAAGTGGAATCCGCAGGAGCAACGCATCCTATCCACCCGGCTAGTTTCAGTTGGCACATTGGGCGGGAGGGGGCGTCGGCTCGGCGCCACCCTCACTCTCCAAAACTCCATGAGGGCGTCGGATCCCGCGCAAATTCGACGCAGAGATCAGCCAATGAGAGAATCCAAGGCTATAGGAGTTCCAGTCCTGGCGGATTCTGTCGCTGCCTCGGCCATCGCGAGTGCAGCCACACCATCATCAAGCGTTACGGGCACGGCCGCGCCGGTGGTGACAGCGGTCACGAAGGCGGCCCATTCGGCGGCGTAGGCCGGCATGTAGCGTTCCAGGAAGAAGTAGGTTGGCTTCGCCCCGGTCACACCCGCCGTCGTGGATTTGACCACCGTGTTCTCCAGCATGTTCTGCGCCTGGAGAAGGCCCTCGGAGCCCAGAAGCTCTACACGCTGGTCGTAGCCATAGACCGCACGGCGTGAGTTCTTGATCACCGCGATGCGACCGTCGGCGTAGGTCAGCGTCACGACGGCGGTGTCCACATCGCCCGCCGCGCCGATAGCGGGATCGACGATGGAGGTGCCGACTGCCGAAACGGTGACCGGCGCCGCACCCATCAGGAAATTCGCCATGTCGAAGTCATGGATCATCATGTCTCGGAAGAGCCCACCCGAGACCTTGATATAGGTGACCGGCGGCGGGGCGGGGTCGAAGGATGTGATCGACAGGAGCTCGGGCTTGCCGATCTCGCCCTTGTCGAGCGCTGCCTTCAGCGCGGCAAAGTTCGGGTCGAAGCGGCGGTTGAAGCCGATCATGACTGGCTTGCCGGTCCTGGCGGCGGCGGATCGACAGGCCTGCGCACGGGCCAGCGACAGGTCGACCGGCTTTTCGCAAAGGACCGCCTTGCCGGCCGCCGTGGCCCGCTCGATCAGGTCGGAGTGGGTGTCGGTCGAGGTGGCGATCAGGACCGCGTCGATGGCCGGATCGCTGAGGATCGCGTCGGTGGCCCGCGCCTCGGCGCCATACTGGGCGGCCAGTTTCCCGGCGGCCTCGGGGTTGATGTCAGAGACGGCGACGAGGGTCGAGCCGGGGTTCGTGGAGATGGCGGTGGCGTGGACGCCGGCAATACGCCCGGCGCCGAGAAGGCCGACTTTCAGCATGGGGAGGGTTCCTTGGGGTTATTGGCCGAGATTATTGGGTCAGGCTGGCCTTGAAGGCTTCGAATTCCGCGTCCGCCATCGCGACATTGTGCTCGGGCTGCGGGTAGCCGCCAGCGTTCACGTCCGCGATGAACTCCTTGAACGCCGCGATGCGTTCGGTCTGCAGGCGGGCATACTCGACCGCGAAGTTGCGGTAGGTCTTGGCGTGGCGCGGCTTATGGCCGTCCGTGCAGCCGAGCACATCCTCGGCGAAAAGATACTGCGCGTCGGCACCTGGCCCCGCCCCCATGCCGAGCATGATCATCGTCGTGTTCCGTGAGATGAACTCGCCCAGCCGGTCAGGCACGACCTCAAGCTCCGCGCCGAAAGCGCCGATGGCCTCGAGCTGCTTCACATGCTCCCAGACCGCACGCGCCTCGGTGGCAGTCTTGCCAACAGCGCGCCAGCCGGTCCAGGTGATGTAGGACGGGATCAGGCCGACATGGGCCACGATGGGAACGTGGTTGTCGCAGAGTGTCTTCTGGATATCGAGGCTCGCCGCGCAATAGAAGCAGTCGCCCCCCATCGCAGTGAAACGAAATGCCGAGCGCAGGTAATCCTCGGCGGAGGCAAGTGTGCCATAGGGACCGAAGGGCAGGCCCACCTGGACAAAACAGCGCCCTGCTGCCTCGCGCATTTCGGGGGTGAAGAAGCGGCCCTCGATAGACAGCATGTCGATCCCGGCGGCATCGGCGGCGGCGGCTTCCTCCAGCTTGGTGACGTAGAGCATGGAGATCTTCTGCCCGCGCACCTTCATCGCGCGGATGTCGTGGACAGTGGGGCGGTTGGATTTGTGGACCATTGGGTTACACCGTGAATGCCTTGCGGAAGGCTTCCAGGGCAGCCTCCTCCTCGCCCTTGGCAAAAGCCTCCATCCCGACGGGGCCGGAGTAACCCATGTCGTTCAGCGCTTTGGCGACTCCTGCATAGCTGATCTCGCCCGTGCCGGGCTCGAACCGGCCGGGATTGTCGGCGACCTGGACCTCACCGATCCAGGGGAGGCAGGCCTGACACCAGCGGATCAGGTCGCCTTCGCCGATCTGTGTGTGGTAAAGGTCGAGGTTGATGCGCAACTGCGGGCGGTTGACCGCGCTGACCAGTGCCAGCACCGCAGCGGTTGATCCGAAGGGACAGCCAGGGTGGTCGATGGGGTTGAGATTTTCCAGCGTGAAGACCACGTCCTCGGTCTCGGCCAGGTCACAGATGCGGCGCAGCGTATCGCGGGCGCGCTGCTCCATGCCGGGAGAGAAGGCGCCGATCTTCGGGATGGGCACGCCCATGTCGCCGAGACCCGTGCCGTGCAGGTTCAGCCGGTGGACGCCAAGCCGCTTGCCGACCTTCGCCGTCTCGCGAGCCGAGGCCAGCAGCATCTCGCAGCCCTCGGCATCGGTCAGGCGGCCTTCGAGGTAGCCGTTCATGATGGTAAATGTAGCGCCTGTCCGTTCCAGTGCCACGATGTCCCAGGCGGGCCAGTTCCAGAGGCCGACACCGAAGCCCATCTCCTTCAGGCGGCTGGCACGCCAGGCGATGGGGCGGTCGCGCCACAGCATCTCGGCACAGGCGGCGAGTTGGAATGTCATGTCAGACCTCGATCCAGACTTGGCCGTCCTGGACGCGGACGGGGAAGGTTTTCAGGTTGATGCAGGCGGGGGCGCGCGTTGCCTCGCCGGTGCGGTAGTCGAAGGTGGCATTGTGCTTGGGGCATTCGACGGTGCCGTCCATCACCAGGCCATCGCAAAGATGCACATGTTCATGGCTGCAGATACCGTCCATGGCGTGGAAGGTGTCGTCCTCGGACCGGATGATGACGAAGGTCCGCGATCCGTGGTCGAAGCGGATCAGGTCGTCGGGGTCGATGTCGTCGGTGGCGCAGGCGCGGATCCAGTCGGGCATGGGACTTCTTCCTGAATTTGGGGCCCCGGCCCGGGGAGACGGGCCGGGGCTAGGATCGGAGGCCGAGGGCAACCGGCCTACCGACAGGGAGGCTATTCCGCGGGCGGTGGCGGATGGCCGTCGTGGGTGGCCATGTAGCCCTCGATCTCGGCCTCGAGGCTGGCCATGCTGGCGCCCCCGGCCATCAGATCGGTGATCTCCTCGCGGGTCTTCTCGCCCTTCTTGAAGTCGGCGGCGACGGCGCCGCGGATCAGCACGGCGAAGTGGTCGCCCACCGCCATGGCGTGCATGACTTGATGCGTGATGAAGATCACCGCCAGGCCCCTCCGCTTGGCCTCGTTCACGATGCGCAGGACGTGCGTCGCCTGCTTCACCCCAAGCGCGGCGGTCGGTTCGTCGAGGATCAGCACCCGCGCGCCGAAATGCACCGCCCGGGCGATGGCGAGCGACTGCCGCTCGCCGCCCGAGAGGCCGCCGACCAGCCGGTCGCCGTCGGTGATCCGGGTGATGCCCATGTCCTGCACCGCCCTGACGGCAATCGCGTTGGCCCGCGTGCGGTCATAGGTCCTGAACGGCCCCCAGCCCTTTGTCGGCTCCACGCCGACAAAGAACGACCGGCCGATGGACATCAGGGGAAAGGTGCCGCCGAACTGGTGGACGGTGGAGATCCCGGCCTCCTGCGCGGCGCGCGGGGTGGAAAAGCTGATGGTCGTCCCATCCAACTCGATCCGGCCAGAGGAGGGCTGGTGCACGCCTGAGAGGATGCGGATCAGCGTCGACTTTCCTGCGCCGTTGTCGCCGAGAAGGCAGAGCACCTCGCCCGGCCGGACCTCCAGCGTGATGTCGTGCAGCACGTCGATGGGGCCGAAGCTCTTGTTCACGCCCCTCAGGGCCAGGATCGGGGCGGTCATGCCTTGAGGCCTTTCTTCTTCGTGGTCGCGGACAGGGCAATCTTG
>Ga0209793_1000187_pt1 | contig 105681 bp, 100 predicted proteins | sample EBPBio122009_DNA_FD_185863 | JGI IMG/M metagenome (GOLD analysis project Ga0209793, IMG submission 185863) | Wastewater treatment Type I Accumulibacter community from EBPR Bioreactor in Madison, WI, USA - Reactor 1_2/2/2009_ DNA (SPAdes) (version 2) | ecosystem: Engineered > Bioreactor > EBPR... | reverse complement strand
AGCAGTTCCTGCAGACGCGGATCTTCGCGCCGCTGGGCATGGACGAGACCCGCTACAACGCCGACGACCTCAAGCCCGGCGACAACGCCGCGACCGGCCACGCCAAGTTCGATTTCAAGGATCTCAAACCCGTCGGCACGCTCACGTGGCGCAACGTCTCCGGCGCCGGCGGCTTGTACAGCAGCGTGCACGACATGGCGAAGTGGATGCGCGCGCAACTGGCCGGTGGAGCCATCCCGGACAGCGATGCACGCCTGTTTCCCGAGAAGCGCCAGCGCGAGATGTGGACGATGATGACGCCGATCCCGGTGTCGAAGCCTTCCGTGCCCGAACTTGTGCCAGCGGCACCGAACTTCCTCGGCTATGGTCAAGGCTGGATGCTTTCCGATTACCGCGGGCACCGGCTGGTCTGGCATACAGGCGGCTGGCCGGGCATGGTGTCGCGGCTCACGCTGGTGCCCGGAAGCGGCGTCGGCGTGGTGGTGCTGACCAACCAGGAGGTGGGTGCGGCCTTCAACGCGGTGACCTATACCGCGCTGGACATGATGCTCGGCGCATCGCCGCACGATTGGGTCGATGCCTATGCCAAGGCCGTGGCGAAAGCCGGCTCCGATGCCGACGTCGACTGGAAGAAACATCTCGCCGCCCGCGATGCATCCTCGCGGCCGTCGCTTCCGTTGGCCGGTTACGCCGGCACCTATCGAGACCCTTGGTACGGGGATGTCGTGATCGCACGGTCCGGGAAGGATTTGTCGATGCAGTTTGCGCGCACGCGCGAGCTGGCCGGGCGCCTGGAGCATTGGCAGAACGACACCTTCATCGTGCGTTGGAACGATCGTGCGATGAATGCCGATGCCTTCGTGGACTTCACGCTTGATCATGACGGCAAGGTGAGCGAAGTCCGGATGCAGCCGGTCTCGCCGCTGACCGACTTCAGCTTCGATTTCCAGGACCTGCGCCTGGCCCCGGTGCCCGCCAAGGGCCGTTGATCGCGGATGACGGCGCCGCGCCGATCAGGCGCGGCGTCAGCGGATTGGTTCGTCCAGCATCATCTGCCTGACGAAGCGCACGGGTGGCGCGCCGTACGACAGCACCTGGTCGTGATACCGCTTCAGGACGAAGGCGCCGCCGCGCCTGGCTTCCACCGCGCGACGGGTGTCGAAATGTTCCTGCGCGCCGACGAAATACGTCGGCAACTGCGCCGAAGTCAATTGCGCGCGTACCCACTTCCCGGCCGCTTCGCGCTCCTGTTGGAAAGTCTGCCGGGTCATGAAGTCCATCGCCTGCGCGCGCGTCCAGCCATCCACGTGTACGCCTTGGTCCAGGATCGCGTTGCCGATGCTGCGCAGGTAGAACTTGAGCTGGACGAGGCGGAACAGCGGGTCGCCGTCGAGGTAACCCGCGTCGGCCATCATCCTTTCGGTGTAGACGGCCCAGCCTTCCGCGAACAGGCCCGAGCGCAGCACCGCGCGCAGGGTGGAGTCGAAGTTGGCCGAGTGCGCGCCCTCCAGGTAGTGGCCCGGCATCGCTTCGTGGATCGACAGCAGGTGGATCATGCGGTCGTTGTATTCGCGCAGGAACGATTCGGCCTGCTGCGCGGTCCAGTCGTCGGGGATCGGCGAGATGGCGAAGTAGGTATCCAGGCCCTTGTCGAGCGGTCCCGGCGAATCGCAATACGCCACGGCGACGCCGCGCTGGAACTCCGGCATCAGGATGATCTTGACCGGATCGTCGGGCACGCCGACCAGATCGTGCTTGCGGACGAAATCGGTGGCGGCGGCCAGAGTTGCCTTGGCGAAAGGCACGACGTCCTCGCGCGCCGGTCGCTCGGCGTAGGCCAATTCCAGCGCGGCCTCGATCGCGGCCTGCTGCTGCGCCACCGTGGGCCTAGCCGGCAGGGCCGGAGCGCCGGGCTTGCCGTGCATGACCTGACGGGCGATGTCGTACATCTCGGTGCGCGTGCGCGCGAGTTCGGCTTCGGCACGTCGCTTGATTTCGCCACGCGACAATGCGGAATTGAGCGAGAACGCCAGCTTGCGGTCGTACAGAGCGGCACCGAGGCGGAAATCGCCGCGCGCATTCGGCACCAGCGTCCTGTCCAGCCATTGCTGGTTCCCGGCTACCGCCGCGCGCAAGCCCGCGATTGCCGCATCCAGCCGCGCGCGATCCGCGCCTTGCAGTTGGCCGGCATTGGGCACGATGAACTGGTCGACCAGCGCCAGCACGCCGCCGTTTTGCCTGGCGGCGGTCTCCGCATGGATTTTCGGCACGCGCGCCGGATCGAGATTGGCCCGCATCTGCGCATACAGCCGTGGCAGCTTTTCCATGCGCGAAATGGCGGACTTCAGCCGCTCGGGCATCGGCGCGAACTCGCGCGCCATCAGCCCGTAGATCGCACCGCCGGCCAGGCCGCTGTAGACCTGCGGATCCCAGGCCCAGGCCTGCAGCGTCTGGGTGGACCAGATGTCGGATTGCAGCTGGTTGCGCAGGATCAGCGCATCGACCTGGTTCTGCCGGTTCAACCCGGATGCGCTGATCGCATCCAGTCGCGCCAGCATGTCGCGTGCGAAGGCAACGCTGTGGGCGCGGCCTTCGGGCGAGAGGTCGTCGATCTCCGCATCAAAGCGATGGTCGCCGATGGAAGTGGCGGAAACCGGCGAGAGCGCGGGCATCCCGTCCAGCCAGTCCTTCGACAGGGCGGCAAAAGCCGCATCGGCCGTCATGGCAACCTGCGCCTGCGCGGGCGGCGCGGGATTCCCCTCGGGCATGCCGGCGCATCCGGCCAATGCAGCGGCAGAGGAGAGCGCCAGGACGATCAGCATCAGCGCGGAGCGCATCGGGCGGCTTTCCATGGTCGTGCAATCCCCGGGTTACACGCTGGCCGTTTCCGGTGACTCATGAGCGATGGGCGGTGCGGCCGGTTGGCGTGCCGCCGGGTCGGGGCTGATCGCGGTCAGCGCACTGAGCCGCGCGATCCGCATCCACCACAGCAGGAACACCGACGACTGTGCCAGCAGCACGGTCACCAGGCTGGAAGTGGAGGGCGGCATCGTCGTCTTCTGCATCAGCATCGCCACGCCCCCCCCGATCGCGACAGTCGCCAGCACCACCAGCAACACCGCGAGCGGGCGCCTGGCCATCAGCCCGAGCCCGCGCAACCAGGCGCGGAAGGCGGAACGCAAGGCGGGGTCGGCGGCGAAGGCCGCGCGTGCGCACTCGATGCTGATCCAGGCCAGCAGCGACGCGATGCCCACGATCCACAACATGACCGTCTGCCGCTGATCGCCGACCGATTGCAGGATGCGGGTGTCTGCACCTTGGCGCGCCCAGGCGCTGGCGAGGGCGGCGACGATGCCCACCACGATCCAGGGAATCAGCGAGACCAGCAGCAGGCGGAACTGGCGGCCGTATTCGCGCCAGCCGCCGGCCCAGAGTTCGCCGAATCCGAGCGCTCGGCCCTCGCGCAGGCTGGCGACGAGCATGCCGGTCAGCCACGGGATCAGCAGGGCCGCCAGCAACAAGGCCGTCGCCATGCCTTCGGCGATGTTGGCGATGCCGCGCATCGCCCCGCCATCGGGGAGCGTCATGACGCTTTCGATGATCGTGGCGGCATCCTGCCCGGCAACGACGCGCGCGGCATCCGGGTAGTGGCCGAGCGCCTGGTTGAACAGCATCACGACCGGCATGGCCGCGAGCGCTGCGGTGGCCAGGCCGGCCAGCCAGGCCAGCAGGATCAGGCGCCAGTGGCGCAGGCCGCCGATCACGCCATTGCCCAGGGCGGAGAGGACGCCATTGCGTTGCTTGCGTGCGGAAGTCGTGTTCGTCATGGTCATGCTCCCATCACCCAAGCCAGCAAGACCTGCATCCAGGCCATCATGCGGCTGCCGTAGTGCTTGCCTGCGGCGCCGTCGGATTCAAGCGTGCGCACGTTGTCCGTCCAGGAGCGGTCCATGGCATAGGAGCGGGCCGGATCGATCTCCACCTTCACCGCCTTCGATGGCCGGACCCAGCTCCAGCGGAACCATTTCCGGTCGCCGGAGAAACGCACGGTTTCGGTGCGGCCGTCGGCGAAGGTGACCTTGAGCGTCTGCGGCACGTCCACGCCGGCGCGCTTCACCGTCACGGTGGTGCGGAACGAATACGGACCGCCGGCGCCGGGCTTGGCGTCCGGGTGCTTCTTCTTCCAGTCCGCGCGTGCTTTTTCGATGACCTTGCCGCGGGCTTCGCCGCTTACCGGCTTGCCGCTTTCATCGGCATAGCCGAGCGTGGGCAACTCCTCGGTACTGGTGAAGGTTTCGATCGCGTCGTCGACCACGCCGGCGGCGTACACCGATTGCGCGAAGTTGCGTTCGATCACCTCGCGTTGTCCGGTCCCTTCGGCCAGCGCCTCGCGGAAATCCGCGAGCGAGGGATGGCGGAACTTCCAGCGTTCGTAATACAGCTTCATGCCGCGCGCCATGGCCTCGCGGCCGACCTGGCGCTCGATGCCGTTGAGCAGGGCCGAAGTGCGTGCGTACACGCTGCCGTAGCTGCCGCTGGAGAGACGGTTCCAGCTGCTGTTGCCGAGCGGATCGACGGCATTGCCGAGCCCGGCCACCAGCCGGTCGAAGGCGAGCGCGTCCAGGCTGGGGATGAAACCGTACTTGAGCATCTGTGCAGGCAGGGGCACCAGCGGCTGCTTGCGGTCGACCAGCATGCGGCTGTCCCAGTACTGGTTGACGCCTTCGTCCAGCATCGGCTCCTCGAACTCGTTGGAGGCGAGGATGCCGTAGAAATAGCCGTGGCCGAACTCGTGGATGGTCACGAAGTCGAGGATGTACTGCTCGATGCCCCCAGGCTTGTAATTCGACACGCTGTCGGCGGTGAAGAAGGTCGGGTACTCCATGCCGCCGGCTTCGCCCGCGTTGTAGGGCGGGATGACGGCGGTGACGGTGCGGTACGGGTAGCGGCCGAGCGTGTCGGAGAAATAGGCCAGCGAATCGGTCGTCGCCTTGAGCACGGTCGGCGCGTTGTCGGCGTATTCGGGCGGGAACAGCACGCGCACCTTGACCGGCTCGCCGCCGGGGTGGGTCCAGGTCGTCTCGAGCGGTTTGGCGCTGCGGTTGTCCGCGGTCCAGGCGAAATCGTGGACATCGCCCTGCACGTAGCGATAGGTGGTCTTGCCGTCCTTCTTGACCGGCTGGCCGGTCAGCTCGCCGGTTGCGCCGACGGTGTAGTCGGAGGGCACGGTAATGCTGACGTCGTAGTTGCCGAAGTCGGCATAGAACTCGCTGTGCAGATGGAACTCGTGGACGTTCCAGCGAGGTGCGGTGGCGCCGCGTTCGCCCGGCAACTCCAGCACGCCGATCTTCGGGAACCACTGCGCGACCAGATGGAAGCTGCCGAAGTAGCCGGTGCGCGCGACCACGCGCGGCAGCTGGTTGAAGAAATCGATGTCGAAGGTGGTGCTGCCGCCCGCCGCGACCGGCGTCGGCAGGTCCAGGCGGACCACGGTCTTGTCGGTCGCCGGGCCGCCATCGGGCTGCACGAACGCCCACTTCACCGCTTGCCCACCCTGTTGTTCGACACGCTTGAGGCGGGTGTAGCCCCAGTCGCCGTCCTTGGTCTTGACGTCGCTGCGGAAGCGGAAGCCGCGCGTGCGCTGCTCCGACATGAAGGTGCTGCCGCTCGACTCGAACGCGTTGAGGTAGAGGTGCAGGTAGACGGTGCAGACCGGCTGGGCGCTGCGGTTGCGCCAGGTCAGCTGCTGCTTGCCGTCGATGGTGTGCTTGTCAGGGTCCAGCGAGGCCTGGATGCGGTAGTCGACCACGCGATTGGACAGCGTGGGCTCGCTGCCGGTGCGGGCTCCGCCCCAGGCGTCGGGGGTGCTGGGCACCTCGACCGCGCCGGCGTCGGCATCGGCGAAGGGGATCGATGCGCAGCGTGGGTCGGGGGCTGCGGCAGGCGCGGGTGCGGGGACGGCTTGTGCGGTCTGGATCGGCTTGGCCGACATCGCCAGCGGCGCCATGCACGCCAGCAAAACGGCCCATGACAACGGACGATGCGTCATCGCTCACTCCCCCAGCGGAAAACGTAAGCCTGCCGCATGCAGGGCGGCGAGACAAGGTGATTATCAGCAGGGGTGGCCGAAAGCTGCTTGTTCAGCCGGGAATCGCGATGCGCCCGGCGGCGATGCGGATTGCCTCCGGCAGGGGGGTGGGCTTGCCGGTCTTGCGTTCGATCCACACGACGACGACGTGCCCGTCGCAGTGCAGCGCGCCGCTTTCGGCATCGACCATGCGGTGGCCGATGGTCAGGCTGCTGGTGCCGATGCGGGTGACGAACAACTCGATGTCGATCTGGCCGGGATAGCCGATCGGCAAGCGGTAATTGACCGTGGCCGAGGCCAGCACCGGCGCGCGCTCATCGTCGAACCACTCGGCCTCCTGCGCATTCAGCCACTGGATGCGCGCCTCCTCCAGGTAGCGCAGATAGGTCGCGTTGTTGACGTGGTTGATCGCGTCGAGGTCGCCCCAGCGCGGCGAGATGCGGAAGCGGAATGCGTGCGCCGCGTCGGTGCTCATGCCTTTTTCCTCTTGCTCTTCTTCGGAGTATTCGAAGCGCGCTTGCCCTGCGCTTCCAGCAGCTGCGACAGGAACCGGCCGGTATGCGAATGCGGCATCGCCGCCACGTCTTCGGGCGTGCCCACGGCGACGATCTGGCCGCCGCGATGCCCGCCCTCGGGGCCGAGATCGACGACCCAGTCCGCGGTCTTGATGACGTCGAGGTTGTGCTCGATGACGACCACGGTGTTGCCGTCGTCGCGCAGCCGGTGCAGCACCGTGAGCAGGTGCTCGATGTCGGCGAAGTGCAGGCCGGTGGTCGGCTCGTCGAGGATGTAGAGCGTGCGTCCGGTATCGCGGCGCGAGAGCTCCTTCGACAGCTTCACGCGTTGGGCCTCGCCGCCGGAGAGCGTGGTCGCCGATTGCCCAAGCTTGATGTAGGACAGACCCACGTCGATCAGGGTCTCCAGCTTGCGGCTGATCGCCGGCACGTTCTCGAACAGCCGGGCGGCGTCCTCGACCGTCATCTCCAGCACGTCGTGGATGCTGTGGCCCTTGTAGCGGATCTCCAGCGTCTCGCGGTTGTAGCGCTTGCCGCCGCACACGTCGCAGGGCACGTACACGTCCGGCAGGAAATGCATCTCGACCTTGATCAAGCCGTCGCCCTGGCAGGCTTCGCAGCGGCCGCCGCGCACGTTGAAGCTGAAGCGGCCCGGCGCATAGCCGCGGGCGCGCGCTTCGGGCACTTGCGCGAAGAGTTCGCGCAACGGCGTGAACAGGCCGGTATAGGTGGCCGGGTTGGACCGCGGCGTGCGGCCGATCGGCGACTGGTCGATGTCCACCACCTTGTCGAACAGGTCCAGGCCGTGGATGTCCTTGTGCGGCGCCGGCGTGTGCGAGGCGCCGTTGATCTCGTTCGCTGCCAATGCGTAGAGCGTGTCGTTGACCAGCGTGGACTTGCCCGAACCCGACACTCCGGTGATCGCGGTCATCAGGCCGGCCGGGATCTCCAGGTCGACGTTCTTCAAGTTGTTGCCGGTTGCGCCCTCAAGCTTCAGCATGAACTTCGGGTTCGGCGCGTGGCGCCTGGCCGGGATCTCGATGGCCTTGCGGCCGGACAGGTAATCGCCGGTCAGCGAGCGCTTGGCCGCCATCACGTCGTCCACGCTGCCTTGCGCGACCACTTCGCCGCCATGCACGCCGGCGCCGGGGCCGATGTCCACCACGTGGTCGGCGAGGCGGATCGCGTCCTCGTCGTGCTCGACCACGATCACCGTGTTGCCGAGGTCGCGCAGACGCGTCAGCGTGCCGAGCAGGCGCTCGTTGTCGCGCTGGTGCAGGCCGATCGAAGGCTCGTCGAGCACGTACATCACGCCGACCAGGCCCGCGCCGATCTGCGAGGCGAGGCGGATGCGCTGCGCCTCGCCGCCGGAGAGCGAATCCGCCTTGCGCTCCAGCGTCAGGTAATCGAGGCCGACATCGACCAGGAACCCGAGCCGCTCGGCGATCTCCTTGACGATCTTGGTCGCGATCTCGCCGCGCCAGCCGGGCAGCTTGAGCGATGCGAAGAAGTCCAGCGCCGCGTCGATGGGCTGCTGAGTCAGTTCGTAGACCGGCTTGTCGGCGACGAACACATTGCGCGCCGCGCGGTTCAGGCGCGCGCCGCCGCAATCCGGGCAGGGCCGCTCGCTGATGTACTTCGACAGTTCCTCGCGCACCGCGCTCGACTCGGTGTCGCGGTAGCGGCGTTCGAGGTTGGGGATGATGCCTTCGAAGGGATGCTTGCGGGTGGTGCGGCTGCCCGAATCATTGACGTAGGTGAAGCCGATCGCCTCCTTGCCGCTGCCCTGCAACACCGCCTCCTGGACGTGCGCGGGCAGTGCGTTCCACGGCGTGTCCACCTTGAAGCCGTAGTGCCGGGCCAGCGACTGCAGCATCTGGAAGTAGTAGGTGTTGCGGCGATCCCAGCCGCGCACCGCGCCCGAGGCCAGCGACAGTTCCGGATGCACGACCACGCGCGCCGGGTCGAAGAACTGCGCCATGCCGAGGCCATCGCAAGTCTCGCAGGCGCCGACCGGGGAGTTGAAGGAGAACAGGCGCGGCTCCAGCTCCGGCAGCGAGTAATCGCAGACCGGGCAGGAATACTTGGAGGAAAACAGCAGCGGCGCGGCCTTGTCGTCGTCGATCGACTGCACGATCGCCATGCCTTCGCCCAGCTTGAGCGCGGTCTCGAAGGATTCGGCTAGCCGCTGCTGGATGTCGTCGCGCACCTTGAAGCGGTCGATGACGGCCTCGATGGTGTGCTTCTGGCGCAGGGCCAGCGGCGGCACCGCATCGATCTCGTGCAGTTCGCCATTCACGCGCACGCGCACGTAGCCCTGCGCACGCAGTTGCTCGAAGACCTGCGCGTGCTCGCCCTTGCGTTCGCGGATCACCGGCGCCAGCAGCATCCAGCGCTGCTCGGCGGCCTTGCGGTCGTTGGCCAGTGCCATGATTTGGTCGACCATCTGGCTGACGGTCTGTGCCTCGAGCGGGAAATGGTGGTCCGGGCAGCGTGGGATGCCCACGCGCGCATAGAGCAGGCGCAGGTAGTCGTAGACCTCGGTGATGGTGCCGACGGTCGAACGCGGGTTGTGCGAGGTCGATTTCTGCTCGATCGAGATCGCCGGCGACAGGCCCTCGATGTGGTCGACGTCGGGCTTCTCCATCACCGACAGGAACTGCCGCGCGTAGGCCGACAGCGATTCGACATAACGGCGTTGGCCTTCGGCATAGATGGTATCGAAGGCCAGCGACGACTTGCCCGAGCCGGACAGCCCGGTGATCACGATCAGCCGGTCGCGCGGCAGGTCGAGATCGAAATCCTTGAGGTTGTGCGTCCGCGCACCGCGGATGCGGATGGTGTCCAGCGCCACGAAGGGCTCCTCGGAGGGGAAGGGGCGGGCAAACAGCCAGCCTAAGCGGGCTGGAGAGGCCGGGCAACTGGCCAGTCGCCCCGGTACGGGGAATGTGGTGGCGGGAGCCGGCATTGCAAGCCGGATCGCGGCTGGGGGATGCCCCCCGGGATTGCCCCGATGGCGGGTTTGGCGCTACAATTCGCGGTTCAGCGCACGCAAGGCGCTGGCCACGATAACTACAAAGGAAGATGGCAATGTACGCAGTACTGGTCACCGGCGGTAAGCAATACCGCGTCATGCAGGGCGAGACCCTGCGTGTCGAGAAGCTCGAGGCCGAAGCCGGCAGCGAGATCAAGTTCGACGACATCCTGATGCTGGGCGGCAGCGATGGCGTGCAACTGGGCGATGCGCTGAAGGGCGCTACCGTCTCCGCGAAAGTGGTCGGCCACGGCCGCGCCGACAAGGTGATGATCGTCAAGTTCCGTCGACGCAAGCACCATCGCAAGCAGATGGGCCACCGTCAGCACTACACCGAAATCGAGATCACCGGCATCGCCGGTGGCAAGAAGTAACAAGGAGAAGCAGTCATGGCACACAAAAAGGGCGTAGGTTCCTCGCGCAACGGCCGCGACTCCAACCCGAAGTACCTGGGCGTCAAGATCTACGGCGGCCAGGCCATCGATGCGGGCAACATCATCGTTCGCCAGCGCGGCACCCAGTTCCATCCGGGTCCGGGCGTCGGCCTCGGTCGCGACCACACCCTGTACGCGTTGCAGGACGGCAAGGTGGAGTTCTCCACCAAGGGTCCGCAGAAGCGCCGTACGGTGAGCGTGGTCGCCGAGTAAAATCCGGCACCACGTCGCGTGAAAGCCCCGCCTAGCGCGGGGCTTTTCGTTTCCGGCCGGACCAATCCGCCGCCTCGTTACACTCTCCCGATATCCGCAGGATCCCGCTTCCCATGAAACTGGTCGATGAAGTCGAAATCACCGTCACCGCCGGCAAGGGCGGCAATGGCTGCGTGGGTTTCCGCCGCGAGAAATTCATTCCGCTCGGTGGCCCGGATGGCGGCGATGGCGGCAATGGCGGCAGCGTCTGGCTGTTGGCGGACGAAAACCTGAACACGTTGGTCGATTTCCGCCACGAGAAGATGTTCCGCGCCCAGCGCGGCGAGAACGGCATGGGCCGGCAGATGTACGGCAAGGCGGGCGAGGACCTGAGCATCGTGGTGCCGGTCGGCACCCAGGTCACCAACATCGCCACCGACGAGGTCATTGGCGACCTCACGCGACATGGCGACCGTCTGCTTGTAGCGCAGGGCGGCAAGGGCGGCCTCGGCAACATGCACTTCAAGAGTTCGACCAATCGTTCGCCGCGCCAGTCCACGCCAGGCACCGAGGGCGAAGAGCGCGAACTGCGGCTGGAACTGAAACTGCTGGCCGATGTCGGCCTCCTGGGCTTTCCCAACGCCGGCAAATCCACCCTGATCCGCGCGGTGTCCGCGGCGACGCCGAAGGTCGCCGACTATCCGTTCACCACGCTCTATCCGAACCTTGGCGTGGTCAGCGTGGAGCCGCATCGCAGCTTCGTGATCGCCGACATTCCCGGTTTGATCGAAGGCGCGGCGGATGGTGCCGGCCTCGGCGCGCTGTTCCTGCGCCATATCCAGCGCACCGGCCTGTTGCTGCACCTGGTGGAGATCGAGCCGCTGGACGGCAGCAGCGCGGCCAGCCAGGTGCGCGCGATCGAGCACGAGCTCGCCAAGTTCGATGCCGGCCTGATGGAGAAGCCGCGCTGGCTGCTGTTCAACAAGGCCGACCTGCTGACACCCGAGGATGCGCAGGTGCAAGCTGAGATGACCATCGCCGAACTCGGCTGGACCGGCCCGTGGTTCATCATTTCGGGCCTCGCCCACGAGGGCACGCGTGAGGTCATGCTGCGCGTGCAGGCCTTCCTCGACGATCAGCGGCGGCTGGAGCAGGAGGCCGCGGAGCAGGCCTGAGCAACACGTGCAGCCTGCCGGCGCCTAGCGATCGGGTCGTCTTCTGCCTGGCTTCACCAAGTCGCCCCACACTCGAGGCATGGATGAGCCGCGCCCGGCATGCACCCACGAAAAAGCCTCGCGACAGGATCGCGAGGCTTTTTTGCAGCGCTGCTTCCGCGTCGCCAAGGCGACGCAAGAAATCAGGCGGCCTTGAGCGCCTTGATGCGGGCGTTCAGGCGGCTCTTGTGGCGTGCGGCCTTGTTCTTGTGGATCAGGCCACGTGCGGCGAAGCGGTCCAGCAGCGGCTGGGCGGCGGTCATGGCTGCGGCGGCGCCTTCGGCGTCGTTGGCGTTGAGGGCCTTGAGCACCTTCTTGACCGAGGTGCGCAGCATGGAACGCTGGCTGTTGTTGCGCGCATTGCGCACAATGGTCTGCTTGGCGCGCTTCTTGGCGGACTTGATATTGGCCACGATGGAACCTTTCGAGGAAACTGGTGAGATGAGGTCGCGGGACGCGAGACAGAAAAGTATGTCCCATTCAACGGTTTGCGTCAACATGACGGGTTGCCGGTGAGCGGGGGGGCAGCCTCCTCAGGCGGCGGGCGTAGCATGACCCGCGGCATCCTGTCCTTCGGCGGGATGACTCTGCTGAGCCGGGTGTTCGGGCTGGTCCGCGACCGGCTGATCGGGCACTACTTCGGCGCCAACGCCATGACCGATGCGTTCTGGGTGGCGTTCCGGATCCCCAACTTCATGCGACGGCTGTTCGCCGAGGGCTCGTTCTCGACCGCCTTCGTGCCGGTGTTCACCGAAATCAAGGAAAAGCGCAGCCCCGAGGAACTGAAGGCGCTGATGGCGCGCACCGCTGGCACCCTGGGCGGCGTGCTGTTGGTGGTCACGGCGTTGGGGATGCTGCTGGCGCCCTGGCTGGCTGACGCCTTCACCAATAGTGCACGGCCGGTGCCGGGGCAGCAGGCTCTGATCGTCAAGCTGCTGTGGCTGACCTTCCCGTTCCTGCTGTGCGTATCGCTGACTGCGCTCGCTGCGGGTGCGTTGAACAGTTACCAGCGCTTCGGGCTGCCGGCGTTTACCCCGATCATCCTGAATCTGTGCATGATCGCCGGCGCGGTCTGGGGCTCGGAGCTCGCGGACCCGCCGATCATGGCCCTGGGCTGGGCGGTGCTGGCCGGCGGCATCCTGCAGCTGCTGTTCCAGCTCCCGCAATTGGCGCGCATCAACCTGCTGGTGCTGCCGCGCTGGGGCTGGGGCCATCCGGACGTGCGGCGGGTGATGAAGCTGATGGTGCCGACACTGCTCGGATCTTCCGTCGCGCAGATCAACCTGCTGTTCGACACCTTCATCGCCTCCCAGCTGGCGCCGGGCTCGCAGAGCTGGTTGACCACCGCCGACCGCTTCCTGGAGCTGCCGATGGGCGTGTTCGCCATCGCGCTCGGCACGGTCGTGCTGCCCACGCTCTCGCGCCACCACGTCAACACCGATCGCGTCGGGTTCTCCAGATCGCTCGATTGGGGGCTGCGCGCGACCTTCCTGCTGATCGTGCCGGCGATGGTGGGGTTGATGCTGCTTTCGACGCCGCTGGTCTCGACCCTGTTCCAGACCGGCCATTTCGATGCGACGGCGACGCGGATGACCGCGCTGTCGGTCTTCGGCCTGAGTTTCGGGTTGCCTGCGGTGGCGCTGGTGAAGACCGTGTTGCCGGCGTTCTACGCGCGGCAGGACACGATGACGCCGATGCGTGCCGGGGTGGCGGCTCTCGTCGCCAACATGGTCTTCAACGTCGCCCTGATCGCGTTGCTGTATGTCCTGTGGGTGCCGGCGTCGGCCAAGGGGGAGGGTGTCATGCACGCGCTCGCGACAACGCCCGGCCTGCATTTCGCGCTCGGCATCGCCAGCGCGCTTTCCGGCTATCTCAACCTGCTGCTGCTGTTCCGCTGGCTGCGCAAGGCCGATGTATACGACCCGCAGCCGGGCTGGCGCGGCTTCCTGGCGCGGGTCGGGGCCGCCAACCTGCTGATGGGCGTGGCGCTGTGGGTCGCCCTGCGCTACCTGCCCGACTTCCCGGACATGGGCGAATGGGAGCGGGCTGGCTGGCTGGCGGCGCTGGTCGCCGGCGGTGCCGCAGTGTACGGCGCGGCGATGCTGGCGCTGGGCTTCCGGTTGCGCGACCTCCGTGAACACTAGGCTCGCCCGCTATACTGGCGGCCTCCATGGATTTCCTGTTCCGCGACGCTGAAGGCGGGTCCCTGTGCCCGCAAGGCAGCGTGGTCTGCATCGGTGCGTTCGATGGCCTTCACCTCGGCCACCGGGCATTGCTGCGCCACGCGACCACGCGCGCCCACGCGTTGGGCCTGCCGGCGATTGCGCTCGCCTTCGAGCCGCTGCCGCGCGAGTTCTTCGCCCCCGATGATCCGCCGCCGCGCCTGATGCTGCCGCGCGGCAAGGTGGTCGGGATGCGCGAAGCCGGCATGCAGGGTTTCGGCATGCTGCGCTTCAACGCGCGCATGGCGGCGATGCCGGCCGCCGGCTTCATCGGGAAAGTGCTGCTGGACCGGCTTGGCGCGCGGGAGGTCTGGGTCGGACCTGATTTCCGCTTTGGACACAAGCGCGAGGGTGATCTGGCGATGCTGCAGGCCGAGGGCGCGCACCTCGGGTACTCGGCCCACGCCATCTCGCCGTTCGCACTGGATGGCGAGCGCGTGTCCAGCTCCTCGATCCGCACTGCACTGTCCGCGGGCGATTTCGACCGCGCCGCGGCCTTGCTGGGGCGCCCCTATTCGATCTGCGGTCGGGTGGTGCGCGGCAAGCAGCTGGGGCGCACGCTGGGTTTTCCGACCGCCAACCTGCGTTTTCCGCGCAAACCGGCGCTGCAGGGCATCTATGCGACTCGCGTGCACGGCATTGCTGCAGGGGCGCTGGATTCGGTATCGAGCTTCGGCACGCGGCCGACCGTGGATGGCATCGAACCCCTGTTGGAAGCGCACATATTCGATTTCGACGGCGATCTCTACGGCCGACACATCGAAGTCGAGTTCGTCGCCAAGATCCGGGATGAGGAAAAGTTCGAATCCCTCGAGGCGCTGAGCGCGCAGATGCGGCAGGATGCCGATATCGCCCGCAATCTCCTCCATGCCCGCGCCCGGCCATCGCCGGCGCCCAAACCGACATCACGATGAGCGAAGCCGAGAGCCACCGTTACAAATCCACCCTGCTGCTGCCGGCGACCGAGTTCCCGATGCGCGGCGACCTGCCCAGGCGCGAGCCGGAAACCTTGGCGCGCTGGGAACAGGACGAGCTGTACGCATGCATTCGCGAAGCGTCGAAGGATCGCCCGCGTTTCCTGCTGCACGATGGCCCGCCATACGCGAACGGGCAGATCCACCTCGGCCACGCGGTCAACAAGGTACTGAAGGACGTCATCGTCAAGTCCAAGACGCTGTCCGGCTTCGATGCGCCCTACATCCCCGGCTGGGATTGCCACGGCCTGCCGATCGAGATCGCCATCGAGAAGAAGTTCGGCAAGGTCGGCGAGAAACTCGACGCCGCCGAATTCCGGCAGAAGTGCCGCGACTACGCCAACAGCCAGATCGACCTCCAGCGCGAGGACTTCAAGCGCCTCGGCGTTCTGGGCGATTGGGAAAATCCGTACAAGACGCTCGATTTCACCTACGAAGCGAACGAGTTGCGCGCGCTGTCCAAGGTCATCGAGAACGGTCACCTGGCGCGCGGCGTGAAGCCGGTGCACTGGTGCTTCGATTGTGGATCGGCGCTGGCCGAGGCCGAGATCGAATACGCCGACAAGACTTCGCCGGCGATCGACGTCGCCTACGTCGCGCGCGACTCGCCCGACATCGCCCAACGCTTCGGCATCGAGTTGCCTGAGGGCGTGGAGATCGCCACCGTCATCTGGACGACCACACCGTGGACGTTGCCGGCATCGCTCGCGGTGTCGATGGGCGCGGAGATCGAATACGCGCTGGTCGAAGGGCCGCCGCATCACGACAAGCGTCGCTGGTTGGTGTTGGCATCCTCACTGGTGCCGTCTGCGCTGGCCCGTTACGGCGTCGGCGAAACACTCGCGCATGCGCACGTGAAGGGTGATGCCCTTGCGGGCGCGATCTTCGCGCATCCGTTCTATGCCGAGCGCGACATTCCCGTGCTGATGGGCGACCACGTGTCGGATGAAGATGGCACCGGTATCGTGCATACCGCCCCCGGCCACGGTCAGGAGGACTACGCGGTGGTGCAGGGCACCGGCCTGATGGACGTGTACTCGCTCGGCCAGCTGAATCCGGTCGATGGACGCGGCGTGTACCTGCCGTCGACGCCGCCAATCGGCGACACCGCGCTGGCTGGCGTGCACATCTGGAAGGCGAACCCGCTGATCGTCGAAGGCTTGCGTGAAACCGGCGCGCTGCTGGCGCATAGCGACATCCGCCACAGCTATCCGCATTGCTGGCGGCACAAGACGCCGATCGCGTTCCGTGCGACGCCGCAGTGGTTCATCTCGATGTCGCAGGCCCACCTGCGGCGCGATGCGTTGGCGACGATCCCAGGCGTGAAGTGGTATCCCGGCTGGGGCGAAGCGCGCATCGCCGGCATGATCGAAGGCCGACCGGACTGGACGATCTCGCGCCAGCGCACCTGGGGCGTGCCGATTGCATTGTTCGTGCACAGGGAAACCGGCGAGCCGCATCCGCGCACGGTGGAATTGATGGGGCAAGTCGCGCAGCGCGTGGAACAGGGCGGCATCGACGCCTGGTACGCACTGGACGCGGCTGAACTGCTGGGTGATGAAGCCGCGCAGTACGACAAGGTGAAGGACATCCTCGACGTCTGGTTCGATTCGGGTGTCACCCATCAATGCGTGCTGAAGGCGCGTGGTTATGCGTTGCCGGCCGACCTGTATCTGGAAGGCTCGGACCAGCATCGCGGCTGGTTCCAGTCGTCCTTGCTGTCGGCGGTCGCCATTGACAAGGCCGCGCCGTACCGCGAATGCCTGACCCACGGCTTCGTGGTGGACGCGCAGGGGCGCAAGTTCTCCAAGTCGCTCGGCAACGGCATCGAGCCGCAGGAAATCATCAAGCAGTATGGCGCCGACATCCTGCGCCTGTGGGTGGCGTCGGCCGACTACTCGCAGGAGATGTCGCTGTCGCAGGAGATCCTCAAGCGCAACGCCGATGGCTATCGCCGCATCCGCAATACCGCGCGCTTCCTGCTGGCCAACCTGCACGGCTTCGATCCGCCGCGCGACCTGCGCGCTCTGGGCGACATGGTGGCGCTGGATCGCTGGATCGTGCATCGCGCCGCCATCGTGCAGAAGAAGATCGTCGAGGCCTATGCGCGTTACGACTTCGCCGAAGTGGTGCAGGTGTTGATGAATTTCTGCAGCGTGGACCTCGGGTCGCTCTACCTCGATGTCACCAAGGACCGCCTCTACACGATGCGCGAGGATTCGCGCGGGCGTCGCAGTGCGCAGTCGGCGATGTATCGCATCGTCGAGGCTTTCGCGCGCTGGATCGCGCCGATCCTGTCGTTCACCGCCGACGAGATATGGCGCTTCCTGCCGGGCGAGCGCGCCGACAACGTGATGCTGGCGACATGGTACGAGGGCCTTGCCGAACTGGAAACGGATGCGCCGTTGTCCGCCGCCCGCTTTGATCGCTTGTTGGACCTGCGCGAGGATGTGGCGAAGACGCTCGAGCCGATGCGCGCCGCCGGTGAGATCGGCGCCGCGCTGGAAGCCGAGGTCACGCTTTCCGTCGAAGAAGACACGTTCGCATGGCTGCAGCCCTTGGCCGAAGAGCTGCGTTTCTTCTTCATCAGCGGCGACGTGACCGTGCAATCGGCGGGCGTTGCGCCGCCGGTGCTGGCCACGCCGACGACCAAGGCCAAGTGCGTGCGCTGTTGGCACCACCGCGCGGATGTCGGGACGCATGTTGAGCATCCGGGCCTGTGCGGCCGCTGCATCGGCAACATTGAAGGACCGGGCGAAGACCGGAGGTGGTTCTGATGGCGGCGCCCAAACCGAATGCACTGTCGTGGCTGGGCCTGTCGGCGCTGGTCATCGCGCTGGATCAAATCAGCAAGGCCTGGGTGCTTCGCGCGCTGCCGGAATACACCGACATCGTGGTGATTCCCGGTTTCTGGAACTGGTTCCGCACCTACAACACCGGCGCGGCCTTCAGCTTCCTCGCCGCAGCCGGCGGTTGGCAAGTCTGGTTCTTCACCCTCCTCGCCTTTGCGATCAGCGGCCTGCTCGGCTGGTGGCTGTACAAGACGCCGCGCAGCGACTGGAAGACCGCGCTGCCGTATGCGCTCATCATCGGCGGGGCGCTCGGCAACGTGATCGACCGCCTCGTCCACGGCCACGTCATCGATTTTATCAAGTGGTATGTCGGCGACCATGTCTGGCCCGCGTTCAACCTGGCCGATGCGGCGATTGTCGGTGGCGCGATCGGGTTGGTGCTGTTCAGTCTGATCGGCGGCGGCGGCAAGCAAGATTCAGCGGCAGGGAAGTAAGCTCGATCCATGGAAATCCTGCTCGCCAACCCGCGTGGCTTCTGCGCCGGCGTCGATCGCGCCATCGAGATCGTCAAGCGCGCCATCGAGACGCTGGGCGCACCGATCTACGTTCGCCATGAAGTCGTGCACAACAAGTTCGTGGTCGACGACCTCAAGCAGCGCGGCGCGATCTTCGTCGAGGAGCTCGACGAGGTGCCGGACGGCGCGACGGTGATCTTCTCCGCCCACGGCGTGTCGCAGGCGGTGCGCAACGAGGCCGACCGGCGCGGGCTCAAGGTGTTCGACGCCACCTGCCCGCTGGTGACGAAGGTGCACCTGGAAGTGGCGAGGCATTGCCGCCACGGCCGCGACATGATCCTGATCGGCCATGCCGGGCATCCCGAAGTCGAGGGCACGATGGGACAGTGGGCGCGCGAAGGCGCGACCGGCCACATCCACCTGGTCGAGGATATCGAGCAGGCGCGCTCGATCGACGTCGCCCAGCCGGAGAACCTCGCCTACACGACGCAGACCACGCTTTCGGTGGACGATACCCGCGACATCGTCGCGACCCTGCGCGGGCGCTTCCCGGCGATGCAGGGCCCGAAGAACGACGACATCTGTTACGCCACCCAGAACCGGCAGGATGCGGTGCGTGAATTGGCGGCGAGGTGCGACCTGATCCTGGTGGTCGGTTCGCCCAACAGCTCCAATTCCAACCGCCTGCGGGAATTGGCCGAGCGCGAGGGTGCCGAAGCGCACTTGATCGACGGTGCGCACGAGATCGACCCGGTCTGGCTGGTGGGCAAGCGCCAGGTCGGCGTCACCGCCGGGGCGTCGGCGCCTGACGTGCTGGTGCAAGGCGTGCTGGCGCGGCTGGCCACGCTGGGCGCCGATGCGGGCTGGCGGGAGCTGGACGGCGAACCTGAAAGCATGGTCTTCGCCCTGCCCAAGGAGCTTCGCGTCCACCTGGTCGATTGAGCGGCGTGCGCGGCGCGCCTATAATCGCCCGTTCCAGCCGGAATAGCTCAGTTGGTAGAGCGGCGCATTCGTAATGCGTAGGTCGTAGGTTCGATTCCTATTTCCGGCACCATTTCCTGTTTCCGGCCCGCACCCGTGCGGGCTTTTTTTGTTTGCCGTCTCGCCCATTGCGAATCCGCGCGTCTACAGTGGAAGGCCCGGACTCGTACTTGAAGCCATGGCGAAATCCCCCGGCAAGACCCGCACCGCCTACGTCTGCAGCGAATGCGGCGCCGATTACCCCAAATGGCAGGGCCAGTGCGGCGCCTGTGGCGCGTGGGACACGTTGTCGGAGATCGTGCTGGAAAGCGCGGCTGCGGCGAAATCTCCGGCGGGTCGTCGCAGCGGCTGGGCGGGCAAGATGGATGCGCCGAAGATCACGCCGCTCAAGGATGTCGCGCAGAGCGAGGCCGCACGCGTGGGCACGGGCATCGGCGAGTTCGATCGGGTGCTGGGCGGCGGCCTGGTGGAAGGCGCGGTGGTGCTGATCGGCGGGGATCCGGGCATCGGCAAGTCCACGCTGTTGACGCAGGCGTTGGCCTCGCTGTCGGGCACCTTGCCGGGCCTCTATGTCACCGGCGAGGAATCGCTCGGCCAGGTCGCGGGCCGGGCTTCGCGCCTCGGGCTGCCGCTTGCGGGGATGCAGGCATTGGCCGAGACCTGCGTGGAGCGCATCCTTGAACAAGCCATCATTGCCAAGCCGCGTTTCATCATCGTCGACTCCATCCAGACCCTGTGGACGGAAACGCTGACCGCGGCCCCCGGTTCGGTGAGCCAGGTGCGCGAATCCGCCGCGCGCCTGGTGCGTTATGCCAAGGAAACCGGCACCGCCGTGTTTCTGGTCGGCCACGTCACCAAGGAGGGCGGCATCGCCGGTCCGCGCGTGCTGGAGCACATGGTCGATGCAGTGCTGTATTTCGAGGGCGATTCCGGCAGCCGTTTCCGCGTGCTGCGTGCCTTCAAGAACCGCTTCGGCGCCGTGAACGAGCTGGGCGTGTTCGCGATGGGCGAACGCGGCCTGCGCGAGGTGCCCAATCCTTCGGCCATCTTCCTCTCCGGCGGCAGCGCCGACCAGCCGGGCAGCTGCGTGATGGTGACGCGCGAAGGCACGCGACCGCTGCTGGTGGAAGTGCAGGCTTTGGTCGATGCTTCACCTTTGTCGAATCCACGCCGTGTCGCGGTCGGCCTTGAGGGCAATCGGCTGGCGATGCTGCTCGCCGTGCTGCATCGGCATGGCGGCGTCATGGTCGGCGACCAGGACGTGTTCGTGAACGTGGTCGGCGGCATCCGCGTGCAGGAAACCGCGGCTGACCTGCCTGTGCTGCTGGCCGTGCTGTCGTCGCTGCGCGACCAGCCGCTGGCCGACAAGACCATCGCGTTCGGCGAGGTCGGGCTGTCCGGCGAGATCCGTCCGGTGCCCAATGGCGAGGAGCGGCTGAAGGAAGCGGCGACGCATGGCTTCAAGCGTGCCATCGTGCCGCGGGCCAATGCGCCCAAGGCCGGCACGATCAAGGGGATGGAAGTGATCGCGGTCTCGCGCCTGTCCGAGGCGCTGGAACAGGCCTGAAGGCGGAGCGCAGGCGTAAAAAACCGGCGGGTCGCCCCGCCGGCAGGAAGTTCATGGCAAGGGGCGCGAATCAGCGCAGGTTGATCGTGCCCTTCATGAACGTGGAGTGCCCGGGGAAGCTGCAGAAGAACGAGTAGGGGCCACCGCTGGACAGCTTGGCCACCGGGATGCTGACCGTGGTCGATTCGCCGCCGCCGATCAGCTTGCTGTGGGCGATGACGCGGGCATCGTTGGGCTTGAGATAGCCATTGGCCACGCCTGCCTTGATCCCGTCGGTATCGATCCCGGCCATGTCGCTGGTTTTCGCGATCACGATGTTGTGGCCCATGGCCGCTTTCGGCAGCTTGCCGATGTGCTTGAGCGTGACCGTGAAGGTCGTGCAGCTCTTCGGGATGTCGAGGCTGGTGCGGCTGTAGCGCATCGCATCGGTGGCATCGATGCTTGCAGCGCAATTGGATTGCGCGAATGCCTGCGGCGCTGCGAACAGGGTGCCGAGCAGGAGCAGCCCGGCGAGCAAAGAACGAGTTGGCATGTACGGATTCCTTGGTTGTGGGGGGGGGGGGAGGTTATTGGCCGTAGAGGCTCGAGAGGTAGGCGGACAAGTCCGCGACGGTGTCGGCATCGAGCCGGTGGCCGACACCATCCATCACCATGTCGGGGGTGGAATCGGTGATTTCCCCCTTCTGGTACTGGGTCAATCGGATCTGCAGATACTCGCGCTGCTGCCCGCGCAGTATCGGGAAAAGCGCGTACGGGACGTGGCCGTTGCGGTTGGGCACGGATGCGTTCCGGAAGCCCAGTGCATCCTTGCCATGGCAACCCTGGCAAGCCGGGATGCCCTTGCCCGGATCGCCTTCGAGGTACAGCGATGCCCCGCGGGCGATGGTGGCTGCATCGGGCGGAAGTGCGGATTCGTCGACGGGACGGTCGGCCGGAAGCGGCGGGTTCGGCGGCAGGCTGGCGAAATAAAGCGCGATGTCGCGCATGTCGCCATCGCTGAGATCGGCGACCAGCGGGGTCATCGTGCTTTGCGGCAGGTAGCCGCGCTTGTATTCGACGAGTTGCCAGTACATGTATTCGGCGCGCTGGCCGGCCAGGTTGGGGAAGATCGGCACGATCGAGATGCCTTCCGCACCGTGGCAGGCGGAGCAGACTTCGGCCTTGGCCTTGCCGGCGCTTGCATCGCCCTGCAAGGGCGTGATGCGGCGAAGGTCCAGCAGCGGCATCTTCGCCTGTTTTTCCGCGCCTTCACTCTCGTGGGCGGGCGCCGCGGTTGCGGCTTCCTGGGCATCGGTGCCGGCGGGCGCGGATTGCGGCGCATCCTGGGCCATGCCCTGGGTGATGGCCAAGGCGCCGACCAGAGTGCCGGCGGCGAGCAGGGAGAAGGTGCGGGCCGGGTTCACAGCTTGATCTCCATCATCACGCCGATCATGTTGACCGAATAGTTTTCGGGGCCGCCGTCGGTATAGACCATGGTGCCGACGACCTGGCCGTTGCCGAAGCCGCTGTAGTGCCAGTCGGACAGGCTGCCTTTCTGCCATGTGTCGAACAGATGCACGTTGAGGCGATCGTTGATCGGGAAGTTGACGCCGACGGTCAGCGTGTCGGTCCGCCAGCGCATCGTCGGGAAGGCACCGGCCAGGCCGGGGACGGCGTTGGCCGGGACGCTGAGCGCGGTGGGCGATGCGTAGCGGTAGCGGGTGTCGCCGCGCGAGGAAACGTGGTTCCAGTCGGCGGTCAGGATGGCGCGGCCGATGCGCTGGCTCAGGTTGGCGCCGGCGTATTGGTTGCGTTGCTTGTCGCTCATCCACCAGCGGTTGGCGTTCGGGTAGCTTGGGCCGCCGAGATTCGCATCGGACGTCATCGCCGCATCGTTGACGTTGGCGATGTCGAGGTCGGCACGATCGTAGCCGTACCAGGCGCTGGCGACGGTGGCGGCGCTGGGCTGCCAGTCCCATTGCACGCTGGTGCCGTAGGTGTCCCAGCCGGTGCGGCCCAGTTCGGCGTCGTAGTCGTTGCGTTCGCCTCGGATCTGGGTGCTGATCGTCATGTCGTGCGGCAGGGTGAACATCGCCTGCAGGTGCAGCTTGTTGCGGGTCAGCCCGCCGACATCGTACTTGCGCAATTGCGCGACCGTATGCGCGGGCGTGCCCGTCGCCGGCGCGACGTAACCGGGCAGATCGCTGGAGAAGGTGAATTCGTAGGGATCCTCGTTGTACTCGCTGCCGCTGCGGCGGGTCCAGGTGTAGTTGGCGCGGAAAGTCACCCAGTCCAGGGCGCGGTTGCTCCAGGTCAGCTTGACGCTGTTGTCGCGGCTGGTCGCCACCTCGCGATGCGTGCGTTCGACGCGGTCGTAGGTGTAGCTCGCGCCCAGGCTGTTCTTCTTGCCCAGCTGCCAGTCGCCGCCGATCACCACTTGCTGCGTCTGCTTGTCCAGCGGCAGGTTGCGCACGCGGGTCAGCACATGGTTGTTCATGCCGCCGTCCCAGATGCCCATCTCGCCGGGAATGGCGCTGCCTTGCGCGCCGTTCTCGGCGATGTAGCCCCATTGCCCGGTCAGCGGGTTGTAGCTGTTGTAGGTGCCGGAATAATCGTCGCGCTGGTGGCGGGCGGTGATGCGCCAGGTGAACGTGCTGCTGGGCTGCATGACCAGTCTTGCATCGACCAGGTGCGAATTGATGGTCAGGTCGGCGTTGGGGCGGGAGAGGCTGGCGGGCGTGTTCCAATCGGCACAGTTGATCATCCCGCCGGGGATCGGGATGCCCAGCCGCCCCTGGCATTGGGTGTGGGGGATGAGCGTATCGTTCTGGCGCGAGCGGCTGCCGGACAATGCCAGGCTGAACTCGCCGTTCTGTGCCGCCAGCTTGCGTGTGAAGCTCGCTTTCAGGTTGTGGTAGTCGTTTTCCGGCTCGTAGGCGAACACGCCGCTGGTGATCGCCGGCGGGGTCACGCCCGGGACCACGGTCTTCACGCCGAACGGTACCTGGTAGTCGTAGCTGGGGAAGGCGTTGCGGAAGAAGGAGCCGGTGTAGCTGAAGCTCATCCGCCACTTCTTGCCGGTGAAGCGCGCACCGCCGTTGAAGTTGATGGTGCTGTCGTCGATCGGGCGCGGGATCTCGTAGATGCCGCCGAACGAAGAGAAGAAGAACGGGCCGCCGAACGGACGCGCGCCTTCGCGGCTCTCATGGCTGGCGTTGCCGAAGAAGGTCCAGCGCGGGTTGAGGAAGTACTGGACACCCACGCCCTGCTTGTCGCGAACGACGCGCAGGATCTGCTCCGGACTGGCCGCGGAGACGGCGGCGACCTGCGCGGGCGTGCTGGTGGCGGGCGTCAGGCCCGATTTCAGCGTGAGATGCCGGCTGCCGACGCCGTCCCAGATCGATCGCGCATTGCCGCTGGTCACGTTGCTCTGCGCGCGAGCGAAGGCCTGCACGCGATACTTGCCGGCCTGGCCGAACACCGTGCGCAGGTAGTAGCTGTCCTCGTTGATGACGCTGGCCCGCACGTCGGCGTAATGGCCGTCGGCGGGCTTCTCGAAGCGCAGGTTGGCGCCGAGGATCAATCCGTCCTCGTAGTTGGAGAACCGGCGCCAGGCCGCATTGTCCTCGTCGCCGCTGACCGAGATGTAGCCGATGCCGAAAGTGCCGCGATAGCGCCAGGCCTGTCCGGTCTTGAAATCGGGATAGTCGGGGGCGCAGGCGAACATCGCGCCGGTCGGCGTGTGCTTGCGCTCGTCGTTCAGCCAGCTGCTGCCGTCCGGGCGGCAACCGTGGACGTTCTGTCCGCCCGGATCAAGGGGATTGCCGAACTGCAGGTCGACGCCCAGGCCGCTGTCCTGTGCCCATGCCATTCCGGGTATGGCGGCCAGCGCCAGTACCAGCAGGCGGCGCTCGAGCTTTTTCTTGCGCGGATGTCCGGACATGGTGCATTCCCCTCCCTTAACGGTGCAGGCGCGGTCCCGAGGGACTGTTGGAGCCGTGGATCTGGGCATGGCAAGTGATGCAGCCGCGTCCCATTACCCGCTCGTTCGGACCCGTGCCGGTAGCCAGCTGTTGCGGCGTGAACAGGTCGTTCGGGTGGCGCATGTGCGAGTGGCACTGCTGGCAGAGCATCGGGACCGGCGCCACCAGCAGCGCGTGCTGGTTGGAGCCGTGCGGTGTGTGGCAATTCACACAGTTGTCGCGCACCGGAGCGTGCTCGAACAGGAACGGCCCGCGCTTTTCGGCGTGGCACTGATAGCAGGTTTCGTTGATCGTGTCGGTCTTGACCAGCGAGGCGTTCAGCGTGCCGTGCGGGTTGTGGCAGTCCACGCAGGTCATCTGGCCTTCGGGCAGCGGCATGTGCGAGCGGCGGTTGAATTGCTGGCGGATGTCGTTGTGGCAGGTCGCGCAGGTTTGGTTGATCGATTCCTTCGCGGTCAGGCCCTCGGCCGCGACCTGGGTCATCGGGTTGTGGCAATCGCTGCACGACAGCCCGTTGCGCTGGTGGATGGAGCCCAGCCAATGGTCGCGCGGGCCGCCACTGTGGCAGGCCAGGCAGGTACCCGCCTGGGTCTCGACCGGCGTGCCGCGGTCCTTGGTGAAGGCGATGATCAGGGCCTTGTCGGCCGGATCCTTGGCATGCGCCGAGCCGGGCCCATGACAGGCCTCGCAGGTGGTCGCGGCGGGATCGCGCGCCAGCGCGGCCTCCATCCCGAGGGAGTGGGTGCTATGGGCAAAATTCTGCCCTTCCTTGGCGTGGCAGGCGGTGCAGACCTGTTGTCCGACCGCCTTGGCGTCGGGTGCCAGTGGATTGTTCGCGACCCGCGCGTCGGTGAATCCGGTGGCTGCGCCCTCAAGGAACGGCTTTTCCGTGTCCGGAGTGCCGAAGTGGGTCGAAGGAAGTTGCTGTTGTCCTGATTCCGGGCCCGTGGCCAAGGATTGGTCGCTGCCTACGGTCAGCGCCAACACGATCAGCAACAACCAGAGTAAGGCGATCCGCATGCCGAGTCCTCGCGCGCAGTCTTAAGTGTAATTTATGTTACCGATGATCCTCACCACGGCGATGAAGTCAAGTCGCGCTGCGTCAATCGGTCCGGGGTCGCATCCCGTCAATCAGGAGGCACAGCGAGGCACAGGCATCCCTTCTCAGGCGTTCGGGATCCGGTGTTTCATCGATGCCGCTGATCCAGCAGATCAGCATGTCCCCGAACAGCGCCATGAAGAACATCCGCGCGGCCAGGTCTGGATCGGGGACGTGGAGGCGTCCGGCATCGTGCTGGCGCTGGAAATAGCCGCGCAGGATCGCCTGCGCCGGCCGGACGTTGCGGGCGAAGAACAGGTCGCGGATTTCCGGTACGTCGCGGCCCTCGGCGATGGCGATGCGGTTGACCAGCAGGGCCTCCGGCTGCAGCAACAATTCGATCAGGCTGTCGGTGGCCTCGGTCAACGCCTGCATAGGCGGCTTGGTTTCGTCCTCCAGCGGCCGCAGGCCGGCGGCCAGCAGATCCGCCTCGCGCGAGATCAGGGCGCTGGCGAGCCCCTTCTTGTTGCCGAAGGCGCGATAGAGCGTTGCCAGCGATCCGCCCGAGCGCGCCACGATGTCGCCCAGGCGGGCGTTTCGCCAGCCCTTGCTCGAGAACTCGGCGATGGCGGCTTCCAGCATCAGCTCGACGCGCCGTTCGCCTCGCGGGTCGAGCGGTGCAGTGGCGGGAATGCGGGGTCGGGAGCGGCGGGACATGGCGGAAGCCGGATGACTCTGCCGCCATGCTACCCGAGCCGGTCCGCTGCCGGATTCAGTGCCCGCCGGCGGCCGCGCCCGGTCCTTTCGCCGCGAACGGGGGTTTGGCGATCCAGACGAAGGCGATCACCACCAGGAAGAGGATGCCGAGCAGGTGGAAGATTTCGTTGAAGCCGATCTGCATCGCCTGCTGGGTGATCATGCCGTTCATCACCACTGCGCCTCGCTGCACGTCGCCTGCCCCGTATTGGGCGATCGTCTGCAGCATCGCCGGATCGGTGGCCGGGATGTGCTCGGTCATCTGCGCGTGGTGCACCGCCGTGCGTTGCGCCCATGCATAGGTCGTGAGCGATGCGGCGAAACTGCCGCCCAGCGTGCGCAGGAACGTGGACAGGCCGGAGCCCGCGGCGATCTCGTGGGGCTCCAGGTCCGAGAGCAGGATCTGCAGCACCGGCATGAAGAACAGCGCCACGCCCAGGCCTTGCATCAGCTGGACCATGGCCACGTGGTTGAAGTCCACGTCCAGGTTGAAGTGCGAACGCAGGAAACTGGTGCTGGCCATCACCACGAACGCCCCGCTGGCCAGGATGCGCAGGTCCATCTTGTTGCCGTGCTTGCCGATGATCGGCGCGATCAGCACCGGCAGGATGCCGATCGGTGCGGTGGCGAGGCCTGCCCAGATCGCCGTGTAGCCGAGATTGCGTTGCAGCCACAGCGGCACCAGGATGCCGACCGAGAAGAATGCGGAATAAGCCAGCACCATGGCCGCGGTGCCGGCGGTGAAGTTGCGATGCCGGAACAGCCGCAGGTTGACGATCGGGTCCTCGTCGGTGAGTTCCCAGATCACGAAGACGACCAGCGAGATCGCGGCGACGATGGCCAGCGCCACGATCATGGTGGAATTGAACCAGTCCTCGTCGTTGCCCAGGTCCAGCAGCACCTGCAGCGCGCCAACGCCCAGCACCAGCGTGAGCAGGCCGATGTAGTCCATCTTCGGCTTCTCGAGGCGCTCGGGCCGGCCCTTGAGCTGCGAGCCGACCACCAGGCTGGCGAAGATGCCCAGCGGGATGTTGATGAAGAAGATCCATTCCCAGCTGTAGTTGTCGGTGATCCAGCCGCCGAGGATCGGCCCGGCGATCGGCGCGACCACCGTGACCATCGCCAGCAACGCGATCGCCTGCCCGCGCTTGGCGGGCGGGTAGATCGACAGCAGCAGCGCCTGCGTCACGGGATACATCGGCCCGGCGACCAGACCCTGCAGCGCGCGCGCGGCGACCAGCAGGCCCATCGAATGCGCCAGTCCGCACAGGAAGGAGGCGATCACGAAGGCCATCGTCGACCACATGAACAGCTTGCGTTCGCCGAAGCGACGGGTCAGCCAGCCGGTCAGCGGCAGCGCGATCGCGGTGGAGACCGCGAACGAGGTGATCACCCACGTCGCCTGGTTGGCGCTGCCGCCCAGGCTGCCGGAAATCGTCGGCAACGAGACGTTGGCGATGGTCGTGTCCAGCACCTGCATGAAGCTGGCCAGCGCCAGGCCGATGGTGGTCAGCGCGCGGTTGGGCGGCGCGAAGCCGGGCATCCCGGCCGCGGTGTTCGCCGAAGGTTGCGCCGGGCCGGACGGAAGTTCGCCCGGCGATGCCGTGGTCGACGACATGGCTCAGCCGCGCGCGTTGCCGAGGTTGGCGTCGATCACCGCATCGACCCTGGCGTCGGCGTCCTTCACCAGCTTGTCGTAGGCGTTGGTGCCCTGGGGCGGGAGCGTGGTGGGCGCGGTCGGCAGCAGGCCCTTGCCTTCATCGCGAAGGTTGACCTTGACCGACATCGACAAACCCAGGCGCAGTGGATGCTCCTGCAGCTCCTTCGGGTCCAGTTCGATGCGCACCGGCACGCGCTGGACGATCTTGATCCAGTTGCCGCTGGCGTTCTGCGCCGGCAGGATCGAGAACGCGCTGCCGGTGCCCAGGCCCAGGCTTTGCAGCTTGCCGTGGTAGACCACCTTGTCGCCGTACAGTTCGGAAGTGAGCTCCACGCCTTGATCGAGGCGCAGCTTTTCCAGCTGGGTTTCCTTGAAGTTGGCTTCCACCCACACGTCCTGCAGCGGGATCACCGCCATCAGCGGCGTGCCGGGGGCGATGCGCTGGCCCAGCTGCACGGTGCGCTTGGCGACGAAACCGTTGATCGGTGAGATGACCTCGGTGCGCTGCTTGTTGAGCCAGGCCTGGCGCAGCTGCGCGGCCGCGGCGACCACCTGCGGGTTGTCGCGCAGGCCGGCGTTGTCCACCAGGGCGCGGTTGCGCGCGACGTTCTCGCGGGCGCCGGCGACGGCCGCCTGCGCCGAGGCGAGCGTGGCTTCGGCGCTGGCAAGCTGGGTGCGGGCGTGCGCCAGCTCCTCGGCGGAGACGGCGCCGGTGGCGACCAGTCCGCTGCGGCGGGCGACATCGGCTTGCGCCGAGGCGAGCGCGGCCTGCGCCTGGCGCACGGCTGCGGCGCGCGCCAGCACGTCGGCCTGCCCGGCATCGACCGCGCGATACACGCCGCGAACCTGGCGAACGGCATTGGCTAGACCTGCTTCGGCCTGCGCGTAGGCGGCATCGGCATCGGCGGCATCGAAACGCACTAGGACCTGGCCGGCGGTGACCTTCTGGCCGTCCTCGACACCGATGGCGACCACGGTGCCGCCGGTCTGCGGTGTCACCGTGACGATGTTGCCCTGAACGTAGGCGTCCTCGGTGTCCTCCTGCCAGCGTCCGACCAGCAGATGCCAGGCCAGCCAGCCGATGGCTATCAACCCGACGATGCCGGCGAAGACCAGCAGAGCCCGCTTGCGCTTGCGTTGCTGGGGCGTGGGCTGCTGCCGGGTCGGCGGCAGCGGAGGCGTGACCGGCGCGGTCGGGGTGGTGGGGTTCTGGTTGGGTTCGGTGGTCATGGGGTGACGGCCTTGTCGTTCGAGGCGTGGGCGTTCGGTTCGGGCAGGATGGCCGGCGACAATCCGCCGCCCAGGGCGATGTCGAGGTCGACGGCGGCATCGCGCCGGCGTGCACGCAGCGTGGCCAGCTGCTGGTCGAGCTGGGCCAGCGGACGGTCGGTATTGAGGACGTCGAGCTGGTTCGCCAGCCCGGCCTGGCGGCGCTGTCGCATCAGCCGGGCGGCGCGCGCGGCGGATTCGCGCGCCTGGGTGGAAGCGGCGATCTGCGCATCCAGCGCCCGCGCAGCCTGCACGGCGTCGGTCACCTGGCGGATCGCGTTCAGCACGACCTGGTCGTGATCGGCGACGGCGATGTCGAATTCGGCATTGCGTCCGGCCAACTGGCTGCGCAGGCGGCCGCCATCGAGGATGGGCAGGCTGACGGCCGGGCCGCCGTAGGCCAGCACCGAATCGTCCCTGAAAAGCTGGCCCAGGCTCGGCGCCACGACACCGACCATCGCCGAAAGATTGATCGAAGGATAGAAATCGGCGCGCGCGGCCTTGATGTTGCGGGCGGCGGCCTCGACCCGCCAGCGGGCGGCGGCGACATCAGCGCGGCGGGAAACCAGTTCGCTGGGCAGCAGGGAAGGCACCTCGGCCGGCGACGCCAGCAACCGCGGGCGCCCGATCCCGATGCCGTAATCCGGGCCTTCGCCCGCCAGCATCGCCAGCGTGTTGTGCAGGGCCTCGATCTGCTGGCCCGCGGCCTCGATCTGCGAGCGCGCGGCGGCTTCTGCGCTGGCGCTCTGCTCCACCACGATGGCGCTGTCGATTCCGGCGCGTGCGCGCTGCTCGCCCAGCGTGCGCAACCCGGCGCTGCGCTCGGCTTCGGCGCGCGCGGCATCCTGCGACTCATGGGCCTGGGCGAGCGCAATCCAGGCATGCGCGATGTTGCCGGCCAGAGTGATGCGGGCCGCCTGCGCCTCGGCCTCGCTGGCGCTGGCATTGCCGAGCGCGGCATGCCAGCGGGCGCGTTGGCCGCCCCAGAGGTCCGGCGCCCACGCGAAGTTCAGCGACACCATGGTGGAGCCGACGCTCATGCCGCCGACCGGTGCCGGCAGGGCATCCGGCAGTTTGATGTGCGTGTACTGCGCGCCGGCGCCGAGGGTGGGCTTCAAGCCGGCTTCGGCCAGCCTGGCCTGCGCGAGTGCGCGGCGCAGGCGGGCATCCGCTGCCTCGACGGTTGGCGAGCCGGCCAGCGCATGTTCGATCAACGCATCCAGCGCAGGATCGCCCAGCGCGCGCCACCAGTCGTGTCGCGGCCATGCGGCCGGCGAAAGCGTCGCATCCCGCAGGCTGCGGGCGGCCTCGAGTCGTGCCGGATCGTGCAGGCTGGATTGCGGCACGAGGCCGTGGGTGCCGGCGCAGCCCGCCAGCGCGATGGCCAGCAGCGTCGGGGCGATGCGGCGAGGACGAAAGAGGGCGTACATGCTTTTAGTCTGTTCGGGCGTCGAGGAGGTTGTCGCGGACGCGTTCGAGCATGCGTTGGAACTCGGCTTGCTCGGCTTCGCTGAGGCCTTGCTGGGCGCGTGCCAGCACGCGTCGGCCGCAACTGCGGATCGAGGGCATCAGGGCTTCGGCGCTGGCGTCCAGTTCGATGCGCAGGGCGCGCCGGTCGTCCGGGTCGGCCTCGCGGCGCAGCAGGCCTTTGGCCTCGAGCTGGTCGAGAACTCGGGTCATCACGCCGGGGTTGAGGTCGGCGGCGCGCGCCAGCTCGCCCGGGCTGGAGCAGCCCATCGCCAGCTTCTTCAGGGTGATGTACTGGCTGAAGGTCAGCCCATGGCCGGCTGCGGCCAGTTCGGCTTCCAGCGCGGCACGCGAAAGGTCGCGGACCTGGCGCAGCAGGATGCCGAAGGAGGCCGCTTCATCGTCAGGCGGATGGCGCGCATTCAGGATCATGGGGGCGTACTTTATAGCCTAAACAATATTTGTCAAGGCAAATATTTCATCGCAACAAATCCCGGTGCAATGACAGGCGGGAATTCAGGGGCGATGCAGCACGAAGTCGTATACGAACTGGCTGCCGAAGAAGGCCAGGAACAGGAACAGCATCGCCCACAGGGTGCTGAATACGGCCGTGCGACCGCGCCAGCCGTAGCGCCAACGGCCGAACAGCAGCAGGCCGAACACCAGCCACGACAGGATCGACAGCACGGTCTTGTGGGCCAGGTGCTGGGCGAAGAGATCGTGGACGAACAGTGCCCCGGTCAGCAGGGTGGCCGTGAGCAGGGCGAAGCCGACGGCGATCGTGCGGAACAGGACGGTTTCCAGTTCCGTCAACGGCGGCAGCACGCGCAGCCAGCGGTTGAACTCGCGCCGGCGCAAGGCGCGCTCCTGCAGCCAGAGCAGGCCGGCCAGCAGTGCGGCAATGGCCAAAGTGGCGTAGGCCAGCAAGGCGCACCAGGCATGCAGCTGCAGTTGCCAGTCCATCGGCATCGGGCGGGCATGCCCGTGCAGGTGGTAGAGCAGGGCGAACAGCGCCGACAACGGGAACACGATCACGCCCAACGCCGCCATCCTTCCGCGTATCGCGAACAGCACCGTCAGGGCCGACATGCCCAGCGCCGACAGGGACAGGGCAGCGAAGAAATGCATGTCCGGGGCCTGGTTCGTGCGCCAGGCCTCGGCATGCAGCTCGCCGTGGAACACCATCGCCAGTATCGCGAGCGGCAGCCAGCCGCGGTTCGCGCCCGCCTCGGGCTGCCGCATCCCCATGCCGAGCATGGCTGCGGCGGCCAGGTACAGGGCGACGGCGGCGGTCACGGCGATCATCCCGCCAGTGTCGCACGCGGAGTGGTGCCAAGTCAGCGGCCGCTATACTTGTGCGCTGCATTCAAGGCTCCATCGCCCATGTTCGAATCGTTGACCGAGCGCCTGTCCGGCACCATCAATCGCCTGCGCGGCCGCGGCCGCCTGACCGAATCCAACATCACCGAGGCCATGCGCGAAGTACGCATCGCCCTGCTCGAGGCGGATGTCGCTCTGCCGGTGGTGCAGGCGCTGATCCAGCGCATCAAGGTGCGCGCGCTGGGGCAGGAAGTGATGAAGTCGCTGACCCCCGGCCAGCAGCTGGTCAAGGTGGTGCGCGACGAGCTGACCAACGTGATGGGCGCGCAGGCCATTGAGTTGAACCTCAACGTGCCGGCCCCGGCGGTGATCCTGATGGCCGGCCTGCAGGGCGCGGGCAAGACCACGACGGTCGGCAAGCTGGCCAAGCACCTGAAAGACAAGCGCAAGAAGAAGGTGATGGTGGTCTCCGCCGACGTCTATCGCCCCGCCGCGATCGAGCAGCTCAAGACGCTGGCCGGCCAGGCCGGGGCCGAGTTCTTTCCGTCGTATGAAACGCAGAAGCCCGAAGCCATCGTGCGCGCGGCCATCGATGCGGCCAAAAAATCCTTCGCCGATGTGCTGATCGTCGATACCGCCGGTCGCCTCGCGATTGACGAGGCGATGATGGCCGAGATCAAGGTGTTGCACGCCGCGGTCACTCCGGTCGAGACGCTGTTCGTGGTCGATTCGATGACCGGCCAGGACGCGGCCAACACGGCGAAGGCCTTCAGCGAGGCGCTGCCGCTCACGGGCGTGGTGCTGACCAAGACCGATGGCGATGCACGCGGCGGCGCGGCGCTGTCGGTGCGCTACATCACCGGCAAGCCGATCAAGTTCATCGGCGTCGGCGAGAAGCCGGATGGCCTGGATGTCTTCCATCCCGACCGTGTCGCCAGCCGCATCCTCGACATGGGCGACGTGCTGTCGCTGGTCGAGCAGGTCGAGGCGGGCGTGGACAAGGACAAGGCCGCCAAGCTGGCCGAGAAGGTTGCCAAGGGCAAGAAGTTCGACCTCAACGACATGCGCGACCAGCTCGAGCAGATGCAGAGCATGGGCGGGATCTCGGGCCTGATGGACAAGCTGCCGGGCATGGGGCAGATCCCGGATTCGGTGAAGAACCAGGTGACGGGCAAGGAGATTCCGCGCCAGATCGCCATCATCAACTCCATGACCAAGAAGGAGCGCCGCAATCCCGCGCTCATCAACGGCTCGCGCCGTGCGCGCATCGCGCGCGGCTCCGGCATGCAGCCTGCCGACGTCAACCGCCTGCTCAAGCAATACCAGCAGATGGAGAAGATGATGGGCAAGCTGGGCCGCGGCGGCATGAAGGGGATGAAGGGCATGATGCGCGGCATGCAGGGGATGATGGGCGGCGGCATGCCGTTCCGTTGACCCCCGCTGGCGCATGCTGCGTGCGGCGGGCTATAATTCGCGGCTTACCCTGCCATCCCGGCAGCTGGGCAACACCGAGTCAATCATGGTCAAGATCCGCCTTACCCGTGGCGGCGCCAAGAAGCGCCCCTTCTACCACGTCATCGTCACCGACAGCCGCAGCGCCCGCGACGGCCGCAACATCGAGCGCGTCGGCTTCTTCAACCCGGTCGCCCAGGGCAGCGAGAAGCGCGTCGAGCTGGACCTCGAGCGCATCAACCACTGGATCGGCAACGGTGCCCAGATGACCGACAAGGTCGGCGCGCTGTACAAGGAAGCCAGCAAGGCCCAGGCCGCTGCCTGAGCCGGTGGCCGCCCCGCGGCCCCGCTGACATGACGGAAGCCCGATGACTGCTCCCGTCGCACCCCCCGGCAAACGCATCCTGATCGGCGAGATCATGGGTGCGTTTGGCTTGCGTGGTGAAGTGAAGATCCGCTCGCACACCGAGCCGGAAACCGCTCTTTTCCGTTACTCGCCCTGGCTGCTCCGCGATGCGCGTGGCGGCGAGCGCACGCTCGAGGGCGTGCGTGGCCGCAGCGGGGCCAAGGGCGTGGTCGCCACGCTGCCCGGCGTCGAGGACCGTGATGCCGCCGAGGCGCTGCGCGGCACAGAGATATACGTCCCTCGTGAGGCCCTGCCGCCGCCCAAGCCCGGCGAGTACTACTGGGTCGACTTGGAAGGCCTGCGCGTGGAAACCGTTGAGGGCGTGCCGCTCGGCATCCTCGACCACGTCTTCGCCACCGGCGCCAACGACGTGCTGGTCGCGCGTGGCGATCGCGAGCGGATGATCCCGTTCGTGCAGCCGGACGTGGTGACGAAGGTGGATTTCGATGCCGGCGTCGTCACGGTCGACTGGGACCCCGAGTTCTGACGCGCGGCCATGCGCATCGACATCCTCACCCTGTTCCCCGATTTCATCCGCCAGGCGGTGGCCTTCGGCGTGCTGGGGCGCGCCTGCGAGCGGGGCTTGCTCGAAGTCGAGGCCTGGAACCCGCGTGACTATGCCGAAGGCGGCTACCGACGGGTGGATGACCGCCCATTTGGCGGCGGGCCGGGCATGGTGATGATGATCGAGCCGCTGTCGCGCGCGCTGGCCGCCGCCCGCGCCGCCGATGGGCGGCCGTTGCACGTCATCCACCTGAGTCCGCAGGGCCGCCCCCTCACCCAGACGCGGGTACGCGAGCTGGCCGCGATGCCGCGCTTGGCGCTGGTCTGCAGCCGCTACGAGGGCGTGGACGAGCGTTTCATCGAGCACGAGGTGGACGAGGAGATATCGCTCGGCGACTACGTCATTTCCGGCGGCGAACTGGGCGCGGCGGTGCTGGTGGATGCCATCGCCCGGCTGCAAGAGGGCGCCCTGAACGATGCCGAGTCCGCCGTCCAGGACAGTTTCGAGGGCGAGGGCCTGCTCGACTGCCCGCATTACACCCGGCCGGTCGAACACCCCCACGGACGCGTGCCCGATGTCCTCCTGTCCGGCAACCACGCCGAAATCGCCCGCTGGCGCCGCGAACAGTCCGTCTCACGCACCGCTGAGCGCCGCCCGGACCTGCTGACGGATCGGGGGTCGGGACAGGCCAAAGGGCAAGACTAGAGCGGAGCAGGCGAGGGCAGCTAACTTCTTGTCTTCGCGGGAAAAATCTCGCTATACTTGTCGGCTTAGTTCCACCCGCCAAGACGTGGGTCCACGCGCACTCACGCTTATAAACCACAAATACACAGGCAATACCCATGAGCAAGCCGTCTTTGAACAACCTCCTCAACGAATTCGAATCGGCCCAGGCCGAGCGCAAGCTGCCCGAATTCGGCCCCGGCGACACCGTGATCGTCAACGTCAAGGTGAAGGAAGGCAACCGCGAGCGCGTCCAGGCCTATGAAGGCGTGGTCATCGCCAAGAAGAACGCGGGCCTGAACTCGGCCTTCACCGTGCGCAAGATCTCGCACGGCTACGGCGTCGAGCGCGTGTTCCAGACCCACAGTGCGATCATCGACTCGGTCACGGTCAAGCGCCGTGGCGCGGTGCGCGCCGGCAAGCTGTACTACCTGCGTGGCCTGGAAGGCCGTGCTGCCCGCATCCGCGAGGATCTGGCCGCCGTCGCCAAGGCCAAGGCCGAAGCCAAGGCCGCAGCTGCCGCAGCCGCAGCTGCCGCAGCCGAGTAAGTCCCGGTTACGCATTGTCGCAACGGCCGCCTCGCGCGGCCGTTCGCGTTTCTGGAAGCCCGTGATGGTCGATGTCGGTACATGAGCGGAACGGATGCAGTCGATGGCATGCGACTGGATTCGTGGCTGTGGGCGGCGCGCTTCTTCAAGACGCGCGCGCTCGCCAAGCATGCGGTCGAGCTGGGACGGGTGCAGGTCGAAGGACAGGATGCCAAGCCCGCGCGCGTTGTGCGACCGAGCCTGCGGCTCAAGGTCGTGCGAGGCGACGAGGTCTTCGACATTCAGGTAAAGGGGCTGTCACAGCAGCGCGGCCCTGCCAGCGTCGCACGCATGCTGTATGAGGAATCCGAGGCATCGCGACTGGCCCGTGAAGAGGCCCGGGCAGCCGCCCGGGCAGCGCATGCGGGCTATCGCGCGCCCGAAACCAAGCCGGACAAGCGCGCACGTCGGTTGATCCGTGCGCTGGGCGATATCGACGCGACCTGACGGATCAGGTGCCGGTGGCCCGAAGGATGCCGTCGGTTCCGGCCAATGCGGGCCAGCGCAGGAGCATGGCTTTCCGGATTCCGGCGGCATCCAGCCCGACCTCGGCCATCAGGTCCTCGCGGCTGGCGTGGTGCTGGAAGGCATCGGGCAGGCCCAGGTGCAGGATCGGCATGACGACGCCTTCGGCCGACAGGAGTTCCGTCGCGCTCAAGCGTACGGGCCTGGGCGGCAAGCCGATCGTGATGCCGGTGATCGATGCGGCAGTGAAGCGACATGGTTTGAAAGTGGTGCCGACCAGCATCACGGTCAGGATCGATGATCCCAAGCAAGCCTTGAATGACCTGCAAAAAGGTGGATTCGACGACTCCAAGTGCCTGCGGGAAACATTGGATGACATCGACCAAAAATTGCCGGACGTGGTGCGCCAGGCCAATGCATGGGCGACGGGTGATGTGGCTGCGTTGCGCACCCGGCCCACGCAGAAAGGCCCGGGCTGTTTCGAGGCCGTCATGGAGTCGGATTTCGTCCGCAAGCGCGGTTGTGCCCGCGCGTCTGCGCAGCAATTGGGTCAAGGCCGCCGAAGAGGCGCTGACCCGCAATGCCTCAACGTTTGCGGTGCTGTCATTGGAGTACGTGGCAGGCCGCGACAACTACCTCGACACGATGCGCGCCAAGGGATATGAGGTCATCGCGCCCTGATCGGTCTCAGAAAAAGTGAGATGGGCCCGTGTTCATTTTGCGCGGGCAGTTTCGCAGGCGCGCACGCTGTCGTTGATCCACGTATCCAGGCTACTGCTCGTGTCGGACTCAGCATCATCAATGTAGGTGGGCGGTAGCCAAGCCTCGCGCGGGGTGCCGTTAAGGTGGGCAAGGCGCTCACCCGGTAGCTTCACCATGATGCCGCTCGACGACAATTGGTGATCGAAAATCGCGCCCTTGAGTCCGGCCATGCCACTTCCGCATACGTTGGCGCGTTGCATGCCGTCCAAACCTATCGCCATGCCTTCACCCATGCTGCCCGTCCAGCGGCTCACCAGTACATCGATAGGGGCGTCATAGATCCATGGCCCGCGTGGCGTGACCTCGCGGTTCCACGCGGCGCCGTGCATCGGCTGGATGCGCTGGTATGGAGAAGGGCGTTGAATGAAGCGGCCGAGTATCGGTTCGGCCACGTCGGTATTGCCGCCGCCTGGCGTATCGCGTAGGTCCAGGACTAGTCGACGGGTGTCCCGCAAGGCGGTCAGGGCAGCGTCGAAAGCGACGACCGCCTTTTCATCGCCCAGATTGTGTAGCGCGATATAGCCGATGTTGCCTGGAAGACGACGAAAGGTCACGGACTGTTGCGAGCGCGGCTTGGATTCCGCTGGCGTATAGGTGATCGTGAGGGGGATGCCCGCGCGAGTCACGTCCAGGGCGACGGGACGATCATGCCTGCCGGCCAGTAGCGCCAAAAGTGCCCACTGTCTGACATCTGCTTGTGCGGTTGCTGAAGTTTGGCAACAGGGCATACGGCGATCAATCGCTACGTTCGCAGCTTCGTTGTGAAATCGAACGATGCGATCACCGGAGCGCAATCCGGCTATCCATGCCTGTGTGCCATAGCGCACTTGGCTGACGCGCACCGATTCACCTTCCAGTGTCGCCCAGGCTTCAAGGCCAGTGGGGATCAGCCGAGTGGACGTGTCGAGGTTCGTGCCGAGGGTGGCATGGGGGTCATGCAAACAATCGAGCGCACGCTCCAGCAAGGGGATCAGCTGCGCACGATGTGTCACATGCCGAGCGACCGAATCAAGCTCCTCCCTCAATACCACAGTATTGCAGCCGCTTTCAGCCAGATAGGCATAGCGGGTTTCAAACAGATCGATCAGCTGATTGATATCTGCTGCCCCATCAATCTGTTGCACGGGGTTGTCTCGTACCGCCGAAGCCCCGCACGCAGCCAGCAACAGCACAAGCACGGCCGGGAACACATTCGCGCACCAGTGCTTCGGCATGTTCAACCGGTAGCGCTTGATCGCTGGCCGCTCGCTGTGGGGAAGCGTGCCAACACCGCCGCCCGGATGCCGTTGGCGTCCAATCCCGCCTCGGCCAGTAGGTCCTCGCGGCTGGCGTGGTGCTGGAAGGCGTCCGGCAGGCCAAGGTGCAGGATCGGCATGACGACGCCTTCCGCGGCCAGAAGCTCGGCGACGCCCGAGCCCGCGCCGCCGGCGACCACGTTGTCTTCCAGCGTCACGAAACCTTCGTGCGTGCGGGCGAGTTCAATGATCAAGTCGCGATCCAACGGCTTGATAAAACGCATGTTGATGACGGTGTGGCCGAGTTCCTCACCCACCTTTTGTGCGGCCGGGACCAACGCGCCGAAGGCGAGCAGGGCGATGCGCTTGCCACGACGCTTCACTTCGGCCTTGCCGAGCGGAATCGTGTCGAGGGTGTTGCCGGCCGCGACGCCGGTGCCCGAACCGCGCGGATAGCGCACCGCCGCCGGGCCTTCATGGCGATAGCCGGTCGTCAGCATCGTGCGGCATTCGGCTTCGTCGCTGGCGGCCATCACCACCATGTTCGGCACGCAGCGCAGGAAGGAGATATCAAGGTTGCCGGCGTGCGTCGCGCCGTCCGGGCCGACCACGCCACCTCGGTCGATCGCGAACAGCACGTCGAGGCCCTGGATCGCTACATCGTGAACCAGCTGGTCGTAGGCGCGCTGCAGGAAGGTGGAGTAGATCGCCACGACCGGCTTGGCGCCTTCGCAGGCCATGCCGGCGGCGAGCGTCACCGCGTGCTGCTCGGCGATGGCGACATCGAAATAACGCTCGGGATATTCCTTGCTGAAACGCACCAGGCCGGAGCCTTCGCGCATCGCCGGGGTGATCGCGAGCAGCTTGTCGTCCGCGGCGGCCATGTCGCACAACCAGTCGCTGAAGACATCGGTATAGGTGGGTTTCTTGACCGCGCCCGGCTTCGACACCAGGCCTTGCTCGGGGTCGAACGGCGACACCGCGTGGTAACCAATCTGGTCAGCCTCGGCGCGCTCGTAGCCCTTGCCCTTGGTGGTGATGACATGCAGCAGCTGCGGGCCTTTCAAGCCTTGCAAGGTCTTCATGGTGGCGACAAGCGCATCCATGTCGTGGCCGTCGATCGGGCCGGTGTAGTGGAAGCCCATTTCCTCGAACAGGGTGGAGGGCACGAACATGCCCTTCCAGTGTTCTTCCCAGCGCTTGACGAAGCGCGCCGGCTGGCCGTCCTTGTCGCCGAGCAGTTTCTTGCCGCCTTCGCGGATGGCGTTCAGCGTGCGGCTGCCGGTCATCCGGCCGAGCATGCGGGTGAGGCCGCCGACCGCTTCGCTGATCGACATGCGGTTGTCGTTGAGGATGACGAGGAGGTTGGGCTCATCGTCCATGCCGCCGGCGTGGTTGAGCGCCTCGTACACCATGCCGGCAGTCATTGCGCCATCGCCGATCACCGCGACGACGCGGCGATCATTGCCCTCGCGAGCATTGGCGATGGCCATGCCGAGCGCGGCGGAGATCGAGGTGGAGGAGTGGCCGACGCCGAAGGTGTCGTACTCGGATTCCTCGCGCTTGGGGAACGGCGCGACGCCGTCCTTCTGCTTGACCGTGTGGATGCGGTCGCGGCGACCGGTCAGGATCTTGTGCGGATAGGCCTGGTGGCCGACATCCCAGACGATGCGGTCCTCGGGCGTGTCGTAGAGGTAATGCAGCGCGGTGGTGAGCTCGACCACGCCGAGGCCGGCGCCGAAGTGGCCGCCGGATTTTCCGGCGGATTCGATGAGGTAGGCGCGCAGCTCATCGGCGACGGCGCGCAACTCGCTCTCGTCGAAGCGGCGCAGTTCGGCGGGGGAGTCGATGCGCGACAGGCGCGGGTAACGCGTGGAATCGATCATGGCCGTATTTTACGGCCGCGTCGGCGCGCTTGCGTGTGGCCGGCGTGAACCTTCAGCGGCTGCGCAGGCGGCCGAGCAGTCCGCTGCGCGGGACATCAGGCGTAGCGGGCGGCTCGGGGAGCACCGGTTCGGCGACGCCGGTGGCGATGCAGGCGTTGACGAAGTCGGCCGCATCCGCCTCGGTCACGCTGGCGGCGTTGGCGATTTCGGCAATCGTCGCCGGTCCCTTCATCATCGCCGTCGCGATGCGGAAATGCTTCGGGAATTCCCGTTCCGTCTGCACCCAGCGATTCAGTTTGAAGCGACCGCTCGGATCAAGTGGCGCAAGCAGTTGGCCCTTGCCCTGCAGCAGTGCGCCATACCAGACCAGTCGGGCCCATGGTTGGGCCGGTCCGTGCGATCCCTCCACGTGTGCCCACTCCGCGTCCTCGACGAAATCCAGGTCGGCGTTGCCGATCTGCGCGGAGAACGCGGCTTCCAGCGGCTTCAGGGTCGCCGGGCCGTGATAGAGCTGGGCATGCGGGTCGAGATAGAGCGGCGTGCCCCCCGGCAGTGCGTGCTTCCGTCTGGCCGTCAGGCGGCCGGGCGCAAGCCAGTCGGCGAGCCGGATGTCTTCCGAAGCCTCATCTGCGGAGGCCTGAGCCGGAGGTGTTTCCGGTTCCCCTTCGGGCTCGATGGCCGGCGCTGCAAGGTCGGCATCCGGAAGCGCCGCCGCCGGTTCCAGCACGGGTGCGGCCGTCGCGATGTCCACAGTGGACGGGGTTTCCTCGGGCAACAGGTCCTGCGGTGCAGGAGCCGGAGTGGATGTCTCCGTGACCGGTGCCGCAATGGGCGCCGGTGCCATCGCATCGACCGGGGAAGCCGGAGGCGGGACGATCGCGGCGGCCGGATTGCCGGGGCGTGGAAAGGCCTCCTGCAGCAGCGCCGTGACGGCATCCGGCCGCAGCGGGCGCATCAGGATGAAATCGCTCTGGCTGCGGGAAGACGAGGTATAGCCGACGACCTTGCGCCCGGCGTTGTGCAACTGCATCCAGCTCATCGGGCCGTAAAGGCTGTCCATGTCGACGACGACGATGTCGGCGTTGGCATCGTCGCGCAAATCGATGGGCAGGCCTTCGCGTTCGATCGCGTCGGCGAAGGCCGCGTGCAGCTCTGCCTGGATGACGCGGTCCATTCCGGTGAAGCCAAGGCTACTCATGCGCGACGTTTCTCATGCAGTTTGGAGCGAGTGTAAAGGACTGCAGCCATGATCGCTCGGGTGCGCGCGGCGGGGGTTTGATGCCAGAGCGCTGCACTGGATGGGCATCCGTGCCGTGATCGGCTTCAGGGCAGTCCGCGCCGTGGCTTCTTCGGCATCTGCGCCTGCAGGAACTGCATCTGGTCGGCGAGGATGTTGCGGTTGGAGAGGATCAGGTGCTCGATCCAGCTCGGTCGGTACGGTACCGCCAGCAACGGCATTCCGGCCTGCTGAGGCGTGCGGTTGCTCTTGCGCGAGTTGCAGCGGAAGCAGGCGGCCACCACGTTTTCCCAGACATCCTTGCCGCCTTTGGAGACCGGCAGCACATGGTCGCGGGTCAGGTGCTGGCGCGCCGGGCGCTCGCCGCAATAGAGGCAGAGGTGGGCGTCGCGCGCGAACAGCGAGGCGTTGGTCAGCGCGGGCGTCGGATCGATCGCGCGGCCGTGCGCATGGCCGCGCGCCGCGATGATGGGATGGAGCTCCATGGTGCTGCGCCTGCCGCTCAGCCGCGAGGTGCCGCCATGCACGGTCAGGCAGGACTCGCCCAAGGTCCATGCCACGGCGTCGCGCGCATAGAGACAGACGGCATCCTGCCAGCCGATCCATTCCAGCGCGCGTCCGTGCGCATCGAGCGCCAGAAAACGGAAACCGGCGCGACGGCCGGATGCGCAGAAGGAGTCGGGAAGATCCGGCCCACTGTCGTGGCCGGCTCCGATCAGGCGCAGCGTTGAGCTATGCGTACCCATCGGAATGACAGGTTATACGCCTTTGATGACGATTTGTGTATCCCGGCGCGAATGCCTCGCGCCGGGTGGCGCTGGCCTCAGTCGAACGCGGCTTCGTCCAGCGCGGTCAGGTTGCCAACGCCGCTCTGGATCGCCGCCTTGTGGGCGAGCGCACGCGGCAGCAAGCGGGCGAAGTAGAAGCGGGCGGTCTCGCGCTTGGCGTCCTTGAAGGCCCGTGGCCGCGACGAGGTCTCGGCGGCGGCCACGCTGCGCGTCCACCAGTAGGCCAGCGCGACGTAGCCGGAGAAGAACAGATAGTCGTAGGCCGCGCCGCCGACCTCGTCCGGGTCGCGCATCGCATCCCCGGCGATCTTGCGCGACAGTGCCTCCCACTCCTCCAGCTTGGCGATGAGCGAGGGCAGGAACTCCGCAAGCCCCGGGTTGCCGGCCTCGGCCGCGCAGAACGCGCGGGCCTCCGCCATGAAGACGCGCAGGCCTTCGCCCTTCAACTGCAGCAGCTTGCGGCCGACCAGGTCCAGCGCCTGTATGCCGGTGGTGCCCTCGTACAGGGTGGTGATGCGGGCGTCGCGGGCGAGCTGCTCCATGCCGTGTTCGGCGATGTAGCCGTGGCCGCCGAAGCACTGCAGCGCGTCGTAGGTGCACTCGATGCCCCATTCGGTGAGGCAGGCCTTGACGATGGGGGTGAGGAAGCCGACCAGCGCGTCGGCCTCGTTGCGGGTGGCCTCGTCCGCGCCGTGGTGGGCGATGTCGACGTTGAGGAAGGCGTGGTAGGCCAGCAGGCGTCCGCCTTCGACCAGCGCCTTCTGGGTCAGCAGCATGCGCCGCACGTCGGGGTGGACGATGATCGGGTCGGCCGGTTTCTCGGGGAATTTCGGCCCGGACAGCGCGCGCATCTGCAGGCGCTCGCGGGCATAGCGCAGGGCGTTCTGGTAGGCGCGATCGGCCAGGCCCAGGCCCTGCAGGCCGACCGCGAGGCGTGCGGTGTTCATCATGGTGAACATCGCCATCAGGCCCTTGTGCGGCTCGCCGACTAGGAAGCCTTCCGCGCCATCGAAGTTCATCACGCAGGTGGCCGAGCCGTGGATGCCCATCTTGTGCTCCAGCGCGCCGCAGCGCACGGCGTTGCGCTCGCCCATCGCGCCCTCCTTGCTCACCTTGAACTTGGGCACGATGAACAGCGAGATGCCGCGGCTGCCGGCAGGCGCGTCGGGCAGTTTCGCCAGCACCAGGTGCAGGATGTTCTCCGCCATGTCGTGCTCGCCGGCGGTGATGAAGATCTTGGTGCCGGTGATGGCGTAGCTGCCGTCGTCGTTGGGCATGGCGCGGGTGCGCAGCAGGCCAAGATCGGTGCCGGCGTGGGGCTCGGTCAGGCACATCGTGCCGGTCCAACGGCCTTCGACCAAGGGCTTCAGGAACACCTCCTGCTGCCACTCGGCGCCGTGGTGCAGCAGCGCCTCGGTGGCGCCGTGCGAGAGCAGGGGGAAGTTGCCCCAGGCAAGGTTCGCGGCATCGATCATTTCCTTCATCGCCGCGCCCAGCACCTGCGGCATACCCTGGCCGCCGAACTCCGCCGGTGCGTTGAGGCCCGGCCAGCCGCCTTCGACGAACTGCGCATAGGCGGCCGCAAAGCCCGGCGGCGTGGCGACATCGCCGGTCGTCTTGTCGAAGGTGCAGCCCTGATCGCCGATGGCGTTGAGCGGCGCCAGGACCTGGGTGGTGAAGCGCGCGCCTTCCTCCAGCACGGCGTCGATCAACTCGCGGTTGACCTCGGCTTGGCCGAGGGTGGGGAGGACGGATTCCACTTTCAGCACGTCGAACAGGTCGAAGCGGATGTCATCGAGGGGCGCGCGGTACTGGCTCATCGGGGCTTGGGTCCGTGTGGAGTGCGGTAAAGAGGGATCAACGCAGGACGCCCGGCAGCCCGGGCGCGGGATTGAGCGTGCTGTCGCGCGAAACCTGGTAAGTGCGGTTGCTGCCTTCCTCCGGCGCGGCCACCAGGCTGCCCTTGAGCGAATAGGCGATGCCGCGGCCGGCGGCGAGCGCATCGGCCACCTGCAGCTTCGCCTGGGCGTCCGGATTGAACGGGATATCGAGCACATCGGCCGATTCCGGTGCGACGCTCAAGCCAGGACGGGCCTGCAGCCGGCCGGCATCCTCGCCTCCGATGCCCACGACCAGATCCACCATGTCGAAACGCATCGCCACGCTGCTGTAGTTCTGCAGGCGCAGGCGCACTTGCCAGCCGCCGCGCGCATCGACGGTGATCTGCTGGATGCTGGCCGCCGGCTCGGAGACGCGTTTGCCACCCCGTCCGGCGCAAGCCGCCAGCGACAATGCGAGGACCAACATCAGGCCGGTGAGCAAGGTCTTCATCGTTCCATTCCATATGGGATGGAACGAGCATAGCGCGGGCCGCGGTTGCGGCGTAAAGGAAAAGGCCGCCATAGGCGGCCTTTGTTCGACGCATACCCTGTGCGCAGTGGTGGCCGGGGAGGGAATCGAACCCCCGACACGGGGATTTTCAATCCCCTGCTCTACCAACTGAGCTACCCGGCCGGTGCGCTCGGGTAACGCGAGCCGGGCATCTTACGGGCGAAGGCGGGTTGGGGCAAGGGCCCGAGGGCTTAATCGTACGGAAACGCCAGTAGCGGCCGGCAGGTTACGTGCGTCCCGGCGGTGCATGATGGTTGCGGGGAGATTGAAGGACAAAGGAGATGGAAGATGAAAGACATGAGTCGCTTCACTCTTTCGGCGTTGTGCGTCCTAGCGTTGGCTGGCTGTGCCAGCACGCCACGTCAATCCGATGCCGTCATGCTGGCCCGCTACCAGGCCTTCGCCGGTGAACCGGTTTCGAGCATTCCCTACTCGACGACCACTGCGGCAACCGGATTCACCACGGTCGATGACGAGCATGTGCTGCTCACGGCGCGCCCAGGCCAAGCTTGGCTACTGAAGCTTTCAGGCCCGTGCCTGATGTATGACCGTGGATCGCCGTCCTTGATGGTGACTTCCAACATGGGCCGAATACAGTCGGGTTTCGATCGGGTCGGCTCGCTCCGTCAGCCCGGGCTCACCTGCATCATTCGCGAGATCCGGCCGGTGGACATGCAGGCCATGCGTGGTGCACGCGAGCACTCCGACGGCAACGGCTGACCATTGGAGAGACGGCTACGGGCCGGCATCCTCCGGCACATAGCCTTCGGGCCTGTCAGCGCCGCCGCCGAACAGGAACTTTTCCATCTCGCGCTCGAGGAAGGCGCGATGCTCGGGGTTCATCGGCGAGAGCCGGTTCTCGTTGATCAGCATGGTCTGGTGCGCCAGCCATGCCGCCCACGCGCTCTTGCCGATGTTGGCGAACACCCGCTTGCCCATCTCGCCCGGCCACGGGACGAAGTCCAACCCCTCGGTTTCACGCTGCTCGCGCTGGCAGTAAACGGTGCGGCTCATGTCGGGTCCTCTTCGATCAGCTTGCGCACGGGCGCAGGGATGCCGAGTCCGGCCAGTTCCGCCCGCGATGCCCAGCGCAGGCCGTCATTGTCGCCGACCCGGGCGGCAGGCGCGACGCCATCGAACAGCAAGGGCCGGATGCGCAAGCGGAAATGGGTGAAAACGTGCTCGATGCCGGGCAGCTCGCGCATCGCTGTCGCATCAGCCCACTTGGCGTGCTGGCGGGCGATGGACAGGGCGGCATCGATGTCGTCCGCTTCCGGCAGCGACCACAGCGCGGCCCAGATGCCGTTCGCGGGACGTCGCTGCAAGAGCGTTCGCCCATCGACATCACGCAACCAGAGCATGCGGGTCTGGCGCTGCGGGATGGCCTTTTTCGGCCGCGGGGTGGGCAGTTGCGTGATGCGGTCTTCCCGCTTCGCAACGCAGCCTTTGGCAAGCGGACATGCATCGCAGCGCGGGCGGCCGCGCGTGCAGATGGTCGCGCCCAGATCCATCTGCGCCTGCGTGTAATCCGCCATGCGCGCGCACGCCGGCAGCGCGGCAGGCAACGAAGCCTCGGCGATCGCCCATAGCCGCCTCTCGACCGCAGGCAACCCTGGCCAGCCTTCGACGCCATGCAATCGGGCCAGCACGCGCTTGACGTTGCCATCGAGGATCGGCGCCGTATCGTCCCAGGCTTGCGCGAGGATCGCGTTCGCGGTGCTGCGGCCGATACCGGGCAGGGCGTGCAGGGCGTCGAAGTCGCGCGGCAGTTTGCCGCCATGTTCACCCATGCAGATGCGCGCGGCCGCGTGCAAGTTGCGTGCACGGCTGTAGTAACCGAGCCCTGACCACAGGCCGAGCACCTGGTCGAGCGGTGCGGATGCAAGCGACTGCAGGTTGGGCAGCGCATCGACGAAGCGATGGAAGTAGGGGATGACGGTCGCGACCTGGGTCTGCTGCAGCATGATTTCCGACAGCCACACGCGGTAGGGCGTGCGCTGCATGGTCCACGGCAGGTCGTGGCGACCATTCACATCGAACCATGCCAGCAGGGATGCGGCGTAGTTTCCGGTGATGGAGGGATCGATGCCGGCTTCCACATCGCCCGCGTCGAGCGGCTTGCGCGTGGCCGTCACGGTCTCGTTTCCTTAGGGGCTAGCGTCGGCTCATCGAAGTCCACCTCGACGCCTTCAAGCTGCGCGTCGGCGATGTCGAGCCGGGGCGTGGCGAGACGCCCGTCGATCGGCGGCAGCGGCGATCCCGTGGAAGCCGCATCGCGCCAGGCCAGCACGTCGCGCACCTTCAGCCGTGCGTCGAAACGCGTGGCATCGCGATGCACGCCAAGCGCGACGACATCGCTGAAATCGAGCGCGCCGGTGTAGTCCAGCGTAAACGCCAGCGGCGAGCGGGAATCCGACAGCGGCGCAGGCAAGGCAGGCCACGCCTCGGGCCAGGCATGAATCTGTCCGGCCAGTGCCAGCTGCAGGCGCTTGTCGGCCTGCAGCTCACCGGTCGCGTCGAGGTCGGGTACCACGCCTTCGGCGCGCAAGGCCAGCGCGAGCGCGGGCCAGTCGAGTCCATCGCCGGAGACTCGGGCAGGCCCGTAGGCGCCCAGCGCGAAGGGGATCGGCTCGCCATCGCCGCCTTGGTAGCGGACGGTCGCACCCAGCTTGGCGGGCGCGAGTCGCAGCCCGCCATCGGCCCAGTGCATAGGCGCGGACAGGCGGAGCCGCATCGGCATCTTCCAGTCGCCGGCGGTGGGCGTGATGTTGCCCGCCAGCCCCAACGCGGCGTCGGCAGCGGGTTCGGACAGCGCCAGGTGCAGATCGAAGGGCAGCTGCAGTGTGTCGGTTATGTAGCGGCCATCCACATGCGCGGCCAGCGGGCGCTTAGGCGCGAAATGGATGAGGTCGATGTCGATGTCGTCGATGCGCCAGCCATCGCCGAGCACTTGCCCGCGGGCGACATGCAGCCCTCGGCTCAGTGTCGGCAGGCGCTGTTCGGCGCTCGGCGGTCGCGACGCCTGCCATTCGGCCAGCACGGCGAGGTCGAGCACCGGCGCATCCAGTTCGACGCGCTCGATGTCGAGCAATTGCCCGCGGCTCCTCAGCGTGGACCACGGCAGCGAGAGCAGGATGCGATCGGCGCGCAACAGTTCGCGTTGGCTGCCCGGCAGTCGCGCGCTGACGCCGTGCACGACCCAACGCGGCGTGCCGCGCAGTTGCAGCTCCGGTTCGCCATCGGCGCTGATCTCGAGCCCGAGCATCCGGCCGGCCTCGCGCAGGATCAGCCGGGTGGCGAAGCGCGGCTGCAGCGCCTGCTGGATCGCCAGCGCCAACAGCAGCAGGATGGCGAGGGCGATCACCGCCGCACGCATCCACCTACGCTTGCGCGGAGGCGGCGATGCATGCGCGGCGTCGGTGTTCACTGTCCGAGCGATGCAGGCAGCAGCGCGTCGACGAAGGCCTCGGGATCGAACACGCGCAGGTCTTCCGGGCGCTCGCCGATGCCGGCGTAGCGGATCGGGATGCCGAACTCGCGCGCCAGCGCGAACACCACGCCGCCCTTGGCGGTGCCGTCCAGCTTGGTCACGACCAGCCCGGACACCGGCACCTTGGCGCTGAACATGCGCACCTGCGAGATCGCGTTCTGGCCGGTGGTGCCGTCGATGACCATCAGGATCTCATGCGGGATGCCGGCGCCATGCTTGCCCAGCACGCGCACGATCTTGCCCAGCTCGTCCATCAGCCCGGCCTGCGTGTGCAGGCGGCCGGCGGTGTCTGCGATCAGCACGTTGGTGCCGCGCGATTTCGCCGAGGCATACGCGTCGAAGGCGACGGCCGCGGCATCGGCGTCCTGCCCCTGCGCGATGACCTGCACGCCGTTGCGATCGCCCCAGGCTTGCAACTGCGCGACGGCAGCGGCGCGGAAGGTGTCGCCCGCGGCCAGCATCAGGCTGTGGCCGTCGTCGCGGAACTTGCGCGCGAGCTTGCCGATGGTAGTGGTCTTGCCGACGCCATTGACGCCGATGGTGATGATGACGAAGGGCTTGGCGCCGCCGTCGATCAGCAAGGGCCGCGCGACCGGCCGCAGCAGGTCGATGAGGTCCTGGCGCAGCGCGACGAGCAACGCGGTGGCATCGCCGAACTCGCGCCGACCCATGCGTGCGCGCAGGTCATCCACGAGCGCAGCGGTCGCCTTCACGCCGACGTCGGCGGTGAGCAGCGCGGTCTCGATCTCGTCCAGCAGATCGTCGTCGAGCTTGGGGTTGCGCGAGAACAGCCCGCCGAACGAACGGGCGAAGCCGCTGCCCTTCAGGCGTTCGCGCCAGCCCATGGAACCAGGCATCGCGGCCGGCGCGGCACCTGCATAGTCGTCCCCGGTGGAAGTCGCGAGCGTGGATGGGACAGGCGACGGCGGGTTGTCGGCAACGGTCGCATCAGGCACCGGCTGGGCGTGAATTTCAGTGGCGGTTTCGCCATCGGCGGGCTTCTTGCGCCAGAACCAGTTAACCATGCGTGGGGGGATATAAGAGAATGCGGAAATGGTAGCACCGGGGTCCCACATCCCATGATGAAAGGCAAGGGCCATGCGAGCACGGTACGGATCGTCGGCGGGCATTGGCGTGGCACGCGTCTGCCGGTGGCGGACATGGACGGATTGCGGCCCAGTTCCGACCGCGTGCGCGAAACCCTGTTCAACTGGCTGATGCCGGTGCTGCCCGGAGCGCGAGCGCTGGATCTGTTCGCCGGCAGCGGTGCGTTGGGGCTGGAAGCGCTCTCGCGCGGAGCCGCATCCGCGACGCTGGTGGAGCGCGATGCCGCGCTGGCCCGGAGCCTTCGCGATGTCGTGGCCCGTTTGTCCGGCGGCGACAGGGCGCAGATCGTGCAAGCCGACGCCTTGGCATGGTTGCCGCGCGCTGCGGGCGAAGGCCGGCATTACGACATCGCTTTCCTCGACCCGCCGTTTGCAGGCGACCTGTGGCAGCAGGCGCTCGTCGGCGTGCCACCGTTGATGGCCGAGGATGCCTGGCTGTATGTCGAAGCCCCTTTGCAGGCCGATATCGCCATGCCGGCCGATTGGCGCCTGCATCGGGAAGGCGCCACCCGGGAGGTGGCCTACAGGCTGTGGCGGCGGAGAGCTTGAACCCCGCGGTGGCGGCCCGCTGCTACACTCGCGGGAATGATCGTTTTCCCGACCGAATGAGCATGCCCCGCCAGCGGATCGCCATCTATCCCGGCACCTTCGACCCGATCACCTCGGGACATGTCGACCTGGTGCATCGTGCGGCCCCGTTGTTCGAGCGGCTGGTGGTCGGCATTGCCAGCAGTTCCGGCAAGGGGCCCGCCATGTCGCTGGAGCGCCGCGTGGCGCTCGCTGGCGAGTCGCTGGCGGACGTGCCCAACGTGGAAGTGCGCGGTTTCGACACCCTGCTCGCGCATTTCGTGCGCGAGATAGGCGCCGGCGTGCTGATTCGCGGGCTGCGCGCGGTGTCCGACTTCGAGTACGAATTCCAGATGGCGAGCATGAACCGCCACCTGATTCCCGAAGTGGAGACGCTGTTCCTGACGCCGGCCGAGGAATTCGGCTTCATTTCATCTTCGCTGGTGCGCGAAATCTCCCGCCTGGGCGGGGATGTCTCGGCTTTCGTGCCACCGGCAGTGGCCGCCGCGCTGCAGGCCGAAAAGCAGCGCCATGATTGATGACCAAACGGGGAATACCATGAAAACCACCTACCGCCTGTTGCTGGCCGCCGGCCTCGCCTCCCTCGCGCTCACCGCCTGCAACAAGCAGGAGGAAGCCAAGCCCGCGGAGGAAGCGGCGCCCGCCGTCGTCGCAGCGCCGACCAGCGACGACAAGGCCGCCTGGCAGGATTACCTGAAATCCGTGGCGCTGCGGAACATGGAAGGCGTGAACAACGCGCCTTACGCCTACTTCCTGCCCGGCGAATCCAGCGCCGACTTCGCCGGCGAGTACGACCGCTTGCTCGAGCGCGTCCAGGGCGACCTGTCGCGCGGCATCGTCGGCGGCAACATGCTGATGTTCGGCTCGCCGGCATCGGCGAAGATGGGCGATCTGATTGTCGCCGGTTTCCAGGAAGTCAAGCCGGGCACCCTGAAGAACGTGAAAGTGCTCTATGTCGGCGATACGGCCGACAAGGATCGCGTCCAGGCGGCCGTCGTGCCCGCCGGTGTGGACTACGTTTTCGTGCCCGCCAAGTAACCTACCCTTGCCGAACGCGCCCGCCTGGTGGCGGGCGCGTTCGTTTTCCGAATGTCACTGAAGATCCTCGACACCTGCATCAACTGCGACGTCTGCGAGCCGGTCTGCCCGAACAAGGCGATCTCGCAGGGCGAGGTGGTGTACGTGATCGATCCGTCGCTGTGCACCGAATGCGTCGGCCATTACGACGAACCGCAATGCGTGGTGGTCTGCCCGGTGGAATGCATCGAAAACGACCCGGCGCACGTCGAGACCGAGGTTGACCTGCTGGCGAAACTGCGCCGGCTCGAGGAGGCTGCATGAACATGAACAGGTCGATGAAGCTGTTGCATGGCGCGTGGCTCGCCTTCGCCTTGTTGTTGTCGGTGGGTGCGCAGGCGCGCGAAGCACCGCGGCACGCCGGGCCCGGTGGCGCCGCGATCGCCTCCGCGCATGCATTGGCGACCGATGCCGGCTTCGAGATCCTCGCCAAGGGCGGCAACGCCTTCGATGCCGCGGTGGCGGTGTCATCGACGCTGTCGGTGGTTGAGCCGATCAGTTCGGGGCTCGGCGGCGGCGGCTTCTTCCTGCTGCATGAGGCGAGGACCGGCAAGGACGTCTTCGTGGATGCGCGCGAGACCGCGCCCGCGAGCGCCACGCCAGAGGCCTACCTCGACGACAAGGGCGGTCTGGATCGCGACCGCGCGACCAATGGCCCGTGGGCCGCCGGCATTCCCGGCCTGCCCGCCGCGCTCGTGCACGTGGCCGAAAAATACGGCCGCTTGCCGCTGAGGGATTCGCTCGCGCCGGCCATCCGCATCGCCCGCGACGGCTTCCCGATGTACGGGCGGCTGGTGCGCGGCTATGGCGAGCGCCACGAAGTGATGGAACGCTATCCGGGCACGCGCGCGGTGTTCCTGAAGGATGGCAAGCCGCTGGCCGAAGGCGACATCCTGCGCCAGCCCGAGCTGGCCCTCACCCTGCAGCTGCTGGCCGACCATGGCTTCGACGGTTTCTATCGCGGCCAGACCGCGCAAAGGTTGATCGATGGCGTGAATGCCGAGGGCGGAAAGTGGACCGCCGATGAGCTGGCCGGCTATCGCGTGAAGGAACGCGAGCCGATCCGCTTCAAGTACCACGACTGGGACATCGTGACCGCGCCGCCCACTTCGTCCGGCGGCATCGCTCTGGCCGAAATGCTGCAGGTGCTGGAACCGTGGAACCTGCAGAAAATGGACGAGGCGCAACGCGTGCACCTGGTCGTCGAATCGATGCGCCGCGCCTTCCACGACCGCACCTTCTACCTGGGTGACCCGGACTTCACCAAGGTCCCACAGGCGACGCTGCTATCGCCGTACTACGCGGCTGGCCTGCGCAGCACGATCAGCCTGCAGAAGGCAACGCCGAGCGACCTGCTGCCCGGTGATCCGACGCCCTTCGAGGAGCACCCGGAAACGACGCATTTCTCGATCATCGATGCCGAAGGCAATCGTGCCGCGGTCACCCAGACCGTGAACCTGCTGTTCGGCTCGGGCCTGATCCCGCCCGGTACCGGCGTGCTGTTGAACAACGAAATGGATGATTTCGCCCTCAAGCCGGGCACGCCGAATGCGTTCGGGGTGATGGGTTACGCGGCCAACGCGCCCGAACCGGGCAAGCGCATGCTGAGCTCGATGACGCCGACTTTCATGACGTCACCGGATCGCGTGGCCGTGCTCGGCACACCCGGTGGCACGCGCATCATCACCATGGTGCTGCTCGGCATTCTCGGTTTCGATGCGGGGCTGGATGCGCAGCAGGTGGTCGCAATGCCGCGTTACCACCACCAGTGGCTGCCCGATGCGATCGGCATCGAGAAGGATGCGCTCTCGCCCGAGGCCATCGCCAAGTTGCGCGCGATGGGGCATGTGGTGATCGTGCCCGGAGAAGTGCGCGGCCAGCGCTCCTCCGACGCCTGGGGCAACCTGCAAGCGGTGGAGTGGGATATCGCCACCGGGCAGTTGCGCGCGGGCAGCGATCCGCGCAACCCGGTCGGCAAGGGCGAAGTGCGAGAACGGGCCGAAGCCCGGCGCTGATCCGGCATCAGGATGCCTGGACGGAAAACGGCCGGAATTCCGGCCGTTGTCGCTTGCGGGGCACGCGGCGTCAGGCGGTGTAGGCGTTGGCCTGCATCCAGCTCAGGACGTTCTGCGGATGGCTTTCGGTGTATGGATCCTGGTCGCTGCCGTCGTCGTTGATGCCGGGCTCGACGAACATCGCCCGCACCACGCCGTCGTCGATCACCGCCGCATAACGCCAGCTGCGCTGGCCGAAGCCGAGATGGTCCTTGTCGATCAGCATTCCCATGCGGCGGGTGAATTTTCCCGAGCCGTCAGGCAACAGCTTCACGTTCCTGAGGCCCAGGTGCTTGCCCCACTGGTACATCACGAAGGCGTCATTGACCGACAAGCAGTGCACCTCGGTGGCACCGGCCGCCTTGAGCGCTTCGTACTCGCGTTCGAACGCCGGGCACTGCTCGTTGGAGCAGGTCGGGGTGAACGCGCCGGGCAGGGCGAACAGCACGTGGCGGCCGTTGCCGAAGATCTCCCCGGTCGACCGGTCCTGCCAGCGGAACGGATTGTCGCCGCCTATCGATTCGTCGCGGATGCGGGTTTTCAGCACGACATCGGGGACGGGGTGGTCGATCATGCATGGCCTCCTGGAAAAGCGCGAGCGTAAGCCGTGTCCGCGGGTGCGGCGCAGCGGCGTGGATGGAAAGGAAACGAGCGGTCAGGGTCGTTCCGGTGCGGCCTTCTTTTTCTCGTCGACCTTCAGTGGACCGGTGATGACGCGTCCATTATGGCCCTTGCGCGGACGCAGGATGGCTTCTTCGGCAGCTTCGTCCATGCGGCCCAGCAGGCGCGACGCGCTGCCCGAGGGGCCCGCCATCGGCTCACCGGGATCGCTTCCACTGCCAATGCCGCTGCCGATGATCGGAGGAGCCAGCCCCGCGATCCAGGCCGACATCGAAGGATCGCGTCGCACTTCACTGCGAATGCTTCGGGTTTCCCGCTCGTAGCGGTTCTGGGAGCGCGCCAGTGCGATCCGATCCGCATACTTGAGCTTCATGCTGTTCCAGTGGACATCCGCCTGTGCCCGGATTTCCGGCGAGACGGACTTCATGGCACCGACCAGCACCTCGCGCTCCATCTGGTTCTCTTCGCGCTCGGCGGCAAGCGCCAGCCAAGCGATGCCCAGTGGCTGATCGACGGGCACGCCCATGCCGCGGAAATGGATCAACCCCATGTTGAACATCGCACGCTTGTCGCCCCAGGATGCCGCCGTTTCGTAGAACTCGAGCGCCTTGCGGGTTTTGCCGTCCTGAAGGGCCTGGTTGCCGGAACAAAAATAGTAGTCGCCGGGCAGGTAACGTTCGGTTGCCGCAACGCAGTAAATCCGGTCGTGTCCCGGAAACGGATCGTTCGGCTGTGCCGTGCCTGCCGGCAGGCCGGACTGGACGAGTGCCCAAAGAAGCCATGGCGTAAGGAGATGCATGTCGATACTCCGGTGCGAGCCACGCCTCGATATTTATCCCCGATGCCAAGGGATTGCAAGGTGCGCCCATTCAGGCCGGCCACTCGACCCATGTCGACTCGCGCGCGGGGACGGCAGGCTAGACTGGACGGATGAAACTCTGGTCCATTTCCGGCAATTCGCAGAAGCTCGATGGCGGCGCGATGTTCGGCAACGCGCCGCGGGCGGTGTGGCAGAAATGGGCGCCGCCGGACGAACTCAACCGCATCGACCTCGCTTGCCGCGCATTGCTGGCCTCGCCGCTGAATGGGAAGACCGTCCTGTTCGAAACCGGCATCGGCAGTTTCTTCGAGCCGAAGCTGCGCGAGCGCTACGGCGTGCAGGAAGATCGCCACGTGTTGCTGGATTCATTGGCCGATGCGGGCTTCAGCCATGAGGACATCGATGTCGTGGTGCTCTCGCACCTGCATTTCGACCATGCCGGTGGCTTGCTGGCGCCGTGGGCCGAGGGTGAATCGCCGCGACTGCTGTTTCCCAACGCCACTTATGTCGTAGGCAAGGCGCATTGGGAGCGGGCGCGTCATCCGCATCCGCGCGATCGCGCCAGCTTCATCCCCGAATTGCCCGGCCTGCTCGAGGCCAGCGGACGGCTGGAGATCGTCGATGGGCCACACAGCCCGGCCTTGGGCGATGCGGTGCGCTTCCACATCAGCGACGGCCACACGCCGGGATTGATGCTGGCCGAAATCGTCGGGCCCGAGCACGAGGACGGGCAGACACATGGCGGCGTGGTGTTCTGCGCCGACCTGATTCCCGGCCGCCCGTGGGTGCATGTGCCGATCACCATGGGCTACGACCGCAATGCCGAACTGCTGATCGACGAGAAGCGCGCGTTGCTGGAGGACATGCTCGCCCGCAACGTGCACCTGTTCTTCACCCACGATCCGGGCTGTGCGCTGGCGCAAGTGACCCGCGACGAGAAGGGGCGCTTCGGCACGACGCATGAGGTCGCCGAGCTGAAGGCGCGCGCGTTTGCGGCCTGACGGCGTGCAGGCGTTTCAGTCGACTGGGGTACCGAACAGGCGGTCGCCGGCATCGCCCAGCCCGGGCAGGATGTAGGCGTTCTCGTCCAGCTTGTCGTCGATGGCGGCGACGTAGGCCTCGATGTCCGGATGGCGTTCCTCCAGCAGGCGCAGGCCTTCCGGCGCCGCAACCAGGAACAGTGCCTTGATCCGCCTGCAGCCTGCGGCCTTGAGCATGTCGATGGCCGCCGCGGCGCTGCCGCCGGTCGCCAGCATCGGATCGATCAGCAATGCGGTGCGCTGGTCCATGCGGTCGGCCAGTCGTTCGTAATAGCCTTCGGGCTGATGCGTGGTTTCGTTGCGGCGCAGCCCGATCACGCTGACCGGTGCGGCCGGCAGCAGCGACTGCACGCCGGGCAGGAAACCCAGACCCGCACGCAGGATCGGTACCAGCGTCAGGGTTTCGCCGCGCACGTGCTCGACTTCCAGCGGCCCGGCCCAGGTCTGGACTGTGTGCGGGTCCGTCTGTAGGTCGCGGGTGGCTTCGTAGGCGAGCAGGGCGGCGACTTCCCCGGCCAGTTGCCGGAACAGCACGGGGCCCGTGCCGGCATCGCGCAGCTTGCCGAGCTTGTGGCGGATCAGCGGATGGCGGACTTCGACGATCTTCATGCAGTCACTCCCGGTGTCTGCCGGGAGTGTGCAGCAAATGCGCCGGACAAGGAGCGGAACGGGATGTCAGGCGGGGATCGATCGCCCGGCCATCGGCGCGATTCAGGCCGCCTTGTCGACGCGCGGGCCTTCCAGCACGGCGCGCTTGATCATCGACACCATGAGGTCGAGTTCGGCTTCGTCGAAGGCGAAGTGCGGGGTGAAACGCAGCGAGTTTTCCCCGCCATGGATCACGCCGATGCCGCGCTCGCGCATCCATTCTTCCGAACTGTTGGTGCCGTAGCCCTTGAAGCCGGGCGCCAGTTCGCAGGAGAACAGCAGGCCCGTGCCCTGCACCTTGGTGATCAGGCCGCCGAGTTCCGCCTTCAACGCCTCGAGCTTCTGCACGGCCTGTGCGCCGCGGTCGCGGATGTTCGCGCGCAGGGCCGGCGTGAGCTGGCCGAGCACCGCGCAGGCGACATCCAATGCCCGCGGGTTGGCGGTCATGGTGTTGCCGTACAGGCCTCGCTTGTAGATGCCGGCGGCGCGCTCGCCGACGGCGAGGACCGAGAGCGGATACTGGCCCGCGTTGAGCGCCTTGGAGTAGGTCTCCATGTCCGGTGCGATGGCACCTTCGAAACCGGGATAGTCGACGATCGACAAATAGCCCGTCGCGCGCAGGCCCGCCTGGATCGAATCGACCAACAGCAGGGCGCCGTGCGCGGTGGTGAGATCGCGGGCTGCGTCGTAGAAATCACGCGGCACGCTGCGTCCGGGATCGCCTTCGCCCATCACCGGTTCCATGAACATCGCCTCGATGAACCAGCCGTTCGCATCGGCATCGGCGAACACCTTGCGCAGCGCGTCGATGTCGTAGGGCGCGACGGTGATGACGGTGTTCTCGCCGCGATAGCTGGCCAGGTGCTGCATGTAGGTCTTGCGGCTGGAATCCGAGTACAGCGCCGGCTTGTCGGTGCGGCCGTGGAACGCACCCTTCACGACCACGCGCTTGATGCTGCGGCCGGCGTGACGTGCGCCTTGATCGGTCTGGGTCTTGGCATTGGCATCGACGATGCGCGAGGCCAGCGACACCGACTCCGAGCCCGAGTTGAGGCACATGAAGTGGGTGTACGGGCAACCGCCGATCGTCTGGCCGATTTCCTCGCGCATCGCGCGGTCGAATTTCAGCTGCGCGATGTTCGGCGTCATGATGTTGGCCATCACCTGCGGCTTGGCCATCGCGTCGAGTACCGCCTGCGGCGCGTGGCCGAGGCCGAGCATGCCGTAGCCGCCGGAGTCGTGCAGGACCGCGCCCTTGAGCGTGACGATCCACGGGCCGCGCGCGGCGATGGCGACGTACGGGTTCACCGTGTCGGCCGAGTAGAAATTGACGAAGCCGGCCTGGATGCGCTCGGCCTGGGTGTTCTCATCGAGGTCGAGCAGCTCGGGGAACTCGGCCTTGATCGCGGCGTATTCGGCGGCGGCGGCCTGCACGGCTTCGCCCAACTGCGGATGCGTGGCGGCGAAGCGGGCGACGGTGGCATCGTCGAGGCCGGTGGTGCGGGCCTGGCCGTGGGCGCGCAGCGGCGCGAGGGTGTCGAGCAGGTTCATCGAGGGCTCCCGAATCGAGTCAATTCTCCATTATCGGCAAACCTTTCGTCGGATGGCAGCCGATGATCGGACGAAATAATTGATAATATCGTCGATTAGACGAAATTGAGGCCTTGCCATGCGCATCACCGCCGCCGACCAGCAATTGCTCAGCTTGTTGCGCGAGAACGCCCGGGCATCGACGGCCGAGATCGCGCGCCGACTCAAGCTTTCGCGCACCACGGTGCAAAGCCGCATCGACCGGCTGGAGCGCGAGGGGGTGATCGCGGGCTATTCGGTGCGGGTGGCCGACGCGGCGGAGCTGGGCCACATCCGCGCTTATATATCGGTGACGGTGATGCCGCGGCAGATGCCCGCCGTGGCCGAGGCCCTGCGCGCGATGCCTGAGGTGCGTGCGCTGCACTCGGTCAGTGGCCCGTCCGACCTGATGGCGGTGGGCATGGTGCCGACGGTCGAGGTGATGGACGAGCTGACCGATCGCATCGGCATGGTCGAGGGCGTCGAGCGCACGACCTCGTCGATCGTCCTGTCGACCAAATTCGACCGCTGAGGCTGGAGTGGGGCTTGCCTGCGTAAAATGCGCGCCTGCCATCGTGCAAGCCCGTCTTGAAGAAATCCGACTTCCATTTCGACCTGCCGCCCGAGCTGATCGCCCAAGCGCCGCTGCCCGAGCGCTCGGCCAGCCGTCTGCTGGTGGTGCCGTCGGGCGATGCAGCGTTTGAGGATCGCGGCATCCGCGAGCTGCCCGCGCTGCTGCGCGAAGGCGATCTGCTGGTCTTCAACGACACTCGCGTGATCCCTGCACGCCTGTTCGGGCAGAAGGCGACCGGTGGCCGCGTGGAAATCCTGATCGAGCGTCTGCTGCCGGACAACGAGGCGCGCGCGCAGCTCGGTGCCAGCAAGACGCCGAAGCCCGGCAGTCGCATCGCGCTGGATGCCGGCGGCGAGGCCGAGGTGATGGGCCGCGATGGCGCCTTCCATCAACTGTGTTTCCATGTGGATGCACCGCTGGAGAAATGGCTGGTCGATGCGGGGCGCCTGCCGCTGCCGCCGTACATCGAACGCGCACCGGATGCGGCCGATGCCGAGCGCTACCAGACCGTGTTCGCCCGCCATGCCGGCGCCGTCGCCGCCCCGACCGCGGGCCTGCATTTCGACGAGGCCTTGCTGGACGCGCTGCGCGCGAAGGGCATCGAGTTCGGCCACGTCACCCTGCATGTGGGCGCCGGCACCTTCCAGCCGATGCGCGTGGACAGCGTGCACGAGCACGTGATGCACAGCGAGTGGCTGAACGTGGGTGCCGGGCTGGTGCAGCAGATTCGCCGCACGCGCGAGCGGGGTGGCCGCATCGTCGCCGTCGGCACGACGGTGGTGCGCGCGCTTGAAAGCGCGATGCACGAGGGCGAATTGCAGCCCTTCGCCGGCGAGACGCAGATATTCATTTTTCCCGGCTATCGCATCCGCAGCGTGGATGCGATGGTCACCAACTTCCACCTGCCCGAGAGCACATTGCTGATGCTGGTGTCGGCCTTCGTCGGACGCGAGCGTATCCTGGCCGCGTACCGGCATGCGGTCGCGCAGCGCTACCGCTTCTTCAGCTATGGCGATGCGATGCTGTTGTGGGCGCGGGAGGGCCAGGCATGAGCCGGATGTCGTTCGAACTGCTCGGCACCGATGGCGCCGCCCGCCGCGGCCGCCTGACTTTCCCGCGCGGCACGGTGGAAACGCCGGCGTTCATGCCGGTCGGCACCTATGGTTCGGTCAAGGGCGTGTTCCCCGCGCAGGTCCGTGAGCTTGGCGCCGAGATCATCCTCGGCAACACCTTCCACCTGTATCTGCGGCCTGGCCTGGAGGTGATCGAGGCGCACGGCGGCCTGCATGGCTTCGGCAAGTGGGACGGGCCGATTCTCACGGACTCCGGCGGCTTCCAGGTGTTCTCGCTCGCCCACCGTCGCAAGATCACCGAGGCCGGCGTGACCTTCGCCGCGCCGACCGACGGCAGCAAGGTCTTCCTCGGCCCCGAGGAATCCATGCACATCCAGAAGGTGCTGGGCAGCGACATCGTCATGATCTTCGACGAGTGCCCGCCGGTGCATGTCGATGGCAAGCCGGTGGATGCGGGCGTGATCAAGCGCTCGATGGAGCTCAGCCTGCGTTGGGCCGAGCGCAGCAAGCGCGCGCACGAGGGCAACGACGCGGCGCTGTTCGGCATCGTGCAGGGCGGGGTGCACCGGGACCTGCGCACGCTGTCGACCGAAGGCCTGAAGGCGATCGGGTTCGATGGCTATGCGATCGGCGGATTGGCCGTCGGCGAGACCGAGGCCGAGCGCAACGCGATGCTCGACCACACCGCGCCGCAACTACCCGGAGACCGCCCGCGCTACCTGATGGGCGTGGGCCGGCCGGAGGATCTGGTGGAAGCCGTCGCCCGCGGCGTCGACATGTTCGACTGCGTGATGCCGACCCGCAACGCGCGCAACGGCCATTTCTTCACCGTCGATGGCACGGTGCGCATCCGCAACGCCAAGTACGAGCACGACCTCGGCGTGATCGAGGAAGGCTGCGACTGCTACGCCTGCGCCAACGGATTCAGCCGCGCCTACCTCCGCCACCTCGACCGCTGCAACGAGATGCTGGCGCCGATGCTGGGCACCCTGCACAACCTGCGCCATTACCAGCGCCTGATGGCCGGGATGCGCGAAGCCATCGGCAGCGGGCGGTTCACAGACTTCCGTGCGGCCTTCTACGCGGCCCGCGGGATGAAGCCGCCGGATTGAGGGCCATGGGGGGTTGGAATCCGGGCCAGTCGGCCACATGGCATAATTCCCCGTTGATTTTCTGATCGGATCGAACGATGAACCCTCTGGATTTCCTGATTTCCGCCGCCCATGCCCAGACGGCGGGTGCCCCGGCCGCCGGTGGCAACCCGATGTTCGGGCTGCTGATGCCGCTGATCCTGATCGCGGTGATGTACTTCCTGATGATCCGCCCGCAGATGAAGCGCGCCAAGGAGCACCGCTCCATGCTGGCCGCATTGAACCGCGGCGACGAGGTCATCACCAATGGCGGCCTGGCCGGTGTGGTCATGGATATCGGCGACAACTTCGTCACTCTGGAAATCGCCGACAACGTGCGCGTGCGCGTGCAGAAGTCCGCCGTCGGCAACGTGCTGCCGAAAGGCTCGCTGAAGGCTTCCTGATCCTTTCCACTTTGATCGCGCGGCCCGTCCCGGGCTGCGCGGGTGATCGCCATGCTTGAGTTCCCGCGCTGGAAATACGTCGTCATCGTGCTGGTGTTGCTGGCCAGCACGCTCTATTCGCTGCCCAACCTGTATCCGAAGGATCCTTCCGTCCAGGTGACTGCGACCCGCAGCGCCGCCACGGGCGATGCCCTGAAGACGCAGGTCAAGGCGGGGGTGGACAAGTCGGGCCTCAAGCCCAAGGCCATCGAAATGCCCAAGGACGACACCGTGATGGTGCGGCTGTCCTCGCCCGACCAGCAGACCCAGCTCCAGGACGCGCTGCGCGGCTCCCTCGGGCAGGATTACGCGGTCGCGCTCAACCTGTTGCCGACGGTGCCGAAGTGGCTGGAGCGCATTGGCGCGAAACCGATGTCGCTGGGCCTCGATTTGCAGGGCGGCATCCACTTCCTGATGCAGGTGGACCAGCAGGCGGCTATCCAGAAGCGCATGGACGCCTATGCAGAGAACATGCGCGGCATCCTGCGCGATGCCCGCATCCAGTACCGCTCGGTTGATGTGCGCCCGGACCACAGCGTGTCTGTCGTGCTGCAACCCGGCGTCGATCCCGACGCCGCGCAGGCCGCCCTGATCAAGGGGCTGGGCAGCCCGGCGGCCGGCGGTCCCGGATTCACCTGGTCGACCGGGAGCGGCAGCCTGACGGCACGCCTGTCGGACGCCGACATCAACAAGATCGCGGTCGACGCGGTCGACCAGAACCGCACGGTCATCGCCGAACGCATCAATGCGCTCGGCGTGGCCGAACCGGTGTTGCAGCGCCAGGGCGCGGATCGCCTGGTGATCCAGTTGCCGGGCCTGCAGGACACTGCGGAAGCCAAGCGCCAGATCGGCGCGACCGCCACGCTCGAGTTCCGCGCGGTGACCGGCGACGAGGCGGCCGCACAGGCGGCCATCGCCAGCGGGCAGGTCCCGCCGGACTCCAAGATCTACCAGCAGCAGAACGGCATGCCGATCCTGCTCTCCAAGCGCATCCTGGTCTCCGGCGACCAGCTGCTCGCGGCGGTTCCGGGGGTGGACCAGCAATCGGGCTCGCCCGATGTCAGCATCACGCTCAATGCCGCCGGCGGCAAGCGCATGCTGGACCACACGCTGGAGAACGTCGGCAAGCGCCTGGGCATCGTCTACATCGAGCGCATCCCGACCGTGACGATGGTCGACGGCAAGGAAGTGCAGAGCTCGCGCGTCGAGGAACGCGTGATCAGCGCGGCCACCATCCAGAGTCCGTTCGGCAACCAGTTCCACACCACCGGCCTGTCGCAGGAAGAAGCGCAGGGCCTGGCCAAACAGCTCAAGTCAGGCGCGCTGGCCGCGCCGATGTTCTTCGCCGACCAGCGCACCATCGGCCCGAGCCTGGGCAAGGAGAACGTCGAGCGCGGCACCAAGGCGGTGCTCTTCGCCTTCCTGTTCACGCTGGCGTTCTTCCTGGTCTATTACCGGATGTTCGGCCTGGTCACCTGCCTCGCGCTGCTGATGAACCTGTTGATGGTGGTCGCGGTGCTGTCGCTCTTTGGCGCCACCATGACCTTGCCCGGCTTCGCGGGCCTGGCGCTGTCGGTGGCGATGTCGGTGGACGCCAACGTGCTGATCAACGAACGCATACGAGAAGAATTGCGGGCGGGCATGCCGCCGAAGGCGGCGATCGCGACCGGTTATGACAAGGCCTCCGGCACGATCTTCGACGCCAACATGACCTCGCTGCTAGCCGGCATCGCGCTGTACGCCTTCGGCACCGGCCCGCTGAAGGGCTTCGCGGTGACGATGGTGATCGGCATCCTGACCTCGCTGTTCACCGCGGTCACCGTGTCGCGCGCGCTGGCCACGCTGATCTATGGCCGCCGCAAGAAGCTGAAGTCGATCGCGATCTGAGGACGCACACCCATGAAGATTTTCCCGCTGCACCTGATCCCGAACGACACCAACATCGACTTCATGCGCCTGCGCGGCATTTCGCTGCTGGTGGCGCTGGTGCTGGCGTTGGGCGCCGTCGGCGCGATCGCCGTGAAGGGTTTCAACTATGCGCTCGACTTCACCGGCGGCGTCGGCGTCGAACTGCATTTCGACCAACCGCCGGGCGTGGATGCCGTGCGCGAAAGGCTGGCCGCGGCCGGCTTCGAGAACGCGCAGGTCCAGACCTACGGCACCGGCAGCGACCTGCTGGTGCGCCTGCAGGACGACGGCAAGCATGCCGCGCAGACCGGGGAGGTCGGTGCCCAGTCCGGCGATTCGGCCACCACGACCATCGCGCAACAGATCGCCAAGGCGGCTTCGGCATCAGGCAACCCGGCCGAGGTGCGCAGCAGCTCGGTGATCAGCGCGCAGGTGGGCCGCGACCTCGCGAAGAACGCCATCATGGCCCTGGCCTTCGTGGTGATCGGCTTCATGGCCTACATCGCGTTCCGGTTCGAATGGAAATTCGCCGTGGCCGCGATCTTCTGCACCCTGCACGACGTGCTGGTGGTGGCCGGCTTCTTCGCCTTCACCCAGCGGGAGTTCGACCTGACGCTGCTGGCCGGCCTCTTGACGGTGATGGGCTTCTCGATCAACGACACCATCGTGGTCTTCGACCGCGTGCGCGAGAACTTCCGCACGATGCGCGCCGATCCGCTGACGGTGCTGAACGCGTCGGTCAACCAGACGCTGTCACGCACCATCATCACCTCGTTCGTCGCGTTCCTCACCGGCCTGGCGCTGTATATCTATGGCGGTGGCTCGCTGGAAGGCATGGCGGTGTCGCAGATGATGGGCATCGTGATCGGTACCGTTTCCTCGATCTTCGTGGCCTGCAACCTGCTGACCTTCGGCCCGCTCAGGGTGACCAAGCAGGACCTGATGCCCAAGGCCAAGGACGAGGCGGCATTGGCGCGCCGTCCGTAACCGGATTTGCCAAGCGTTGCACGAAAGGGCCCGCATCTGCGGGCCCTTTCGCATGACGGCCGGTCAATCCCCGGCCTCCGGCGCATGCCAGCGCCAGTGCCAGGGTTCGTGCACGATGCCGTGAGGGTTGTCGCGGGGATAACTCAGGCGAAAGCCGTGGCTGGCGGCCCGGTCCGACAGCCAGCCGAATGCAGCCGTGCCTTCGAAGCTTTCCTCGGCCGGCGGTTCGCCATCCGTGCCGATGTCGAGTGCCAGGCCGGAATGGTGTTCGGAAAAGCCGGGCGCGGCGTTGACCTGCAGGATGTCCGCGACCTCCAGCCCGCGCGCGCGTTTGCGCTCGAAGATGCCGAGCTGGTAGGCATGGCTGCGGTAACCGGAGATCGCGTCCAGCGCGACGCCGTCGGCCCGTGCAGCCGCCTCCATCCGCGACCAGGCGCGGGCGGCATCGGCGCGCAGCCAGAGCGGCCGGCGCCAGCGGTCGAAGCCGGCCAGCGCGAGCCAGTCCGGCTCCGCGATGAGCGTCAGCCCGGTGCGTTCGGCATAGCTGCCTGCATCCAGCCCCAGAGCGGCGAGCCGCGCCTCCAGCGCACGCATCGGCAGCTCGACGGCGGGGTGGCCAGCGCGCGCTCGCCGGAAGCTGCGACGCGGACGCCAGCGCAGGGCGTCCTCCAGTCCGGGTTCGTGGATCAGACGCGGCACCATCGGCACCAGCGTGCCGGCGGCATCCATCGCGGCGAGGTAGCGGCCATCCGATTTGCGCCGCAATGCCCAGCGCGCACGCGCGAGGCGCCGGGCATCGGCATTGCTGCGCGCGACCAGCAGCCAGGCGGGCCAGATTTCGATGTCGGCGCTGTTGAGCAGCAGGTGGGGCTGTGGCGTGGGCATGCCGCGAGGGTAACCGATGCAGCTTTGCCCAATGTGGATCGTCTCAAGCGCCCCCGGGGTTCCGGCATGGCCTGTAAAACCATAGGCGCGAAGGCCGAAGGCAGATATTGCTAGGGTATCAAGCCTGCTAACTGTCGAAGCGTTATCCACAGTGGAATCCCAGTGCGTATTCCAGGGTGCGACGGCATGCTCGTTGCTTGGTTCGCCGGAACGACAGGGCAAGGAAATGTCACGAAAAATCAGCAAGTTATATTGCTTCTCGAATGACCGCCATAGACTCGCGGCCGCAATATCGAGGGATATTCGCCTCGCGCTTATCGCGGCTTGCTTCGGTACGTGCCTGCTTCAGTGGATGCCGAGCGAGCAGGATGAGTCATCGCCGACTTTCACCGTGTCCTTGTGCCTGATGCAGCGCATCCAACAGCGCCTGCGGCTTGTCCAGGCTGAGCATCAACAGGCGGCTGTCGCGCTCGGGCAGGACCAGCACGCGATGCTTGTCGGTGACCAGGGCGAAGACCTTGCGGCCGCGCACCTGCCGGAAATGCCCGGCGTGGTATCCGGGCATCGAAGTGCCGAAGCTCTTGATGCCGAGGCGATATTCGGCGTTCGTGGCGAGATCGACCACGCGCGCCTCCCCGGGCGAGAGCATGCCGGCCGCCACGCGCGTCTGGTTCAAACCGGCGACGATGTACAGGGTGTGGCCGTCGAACGTCACCTTTCGGCGGAACAGTGCGGCCAGGACCAGGGCAGGCGCGATGATCGTCGCGGCCAGGCCGGCCCACAACGCATGGCGGCCCTGCATTTCATGCCAGCCGAACGCCAGCGCGCTTGCGCAGGCCAGCAGCACGGCCACGAGGATCAAGCCGGGTAGTCGGAGATCCGGCGGCGTGACCGCGAATTCGCGCGGCGCGCTCATGGCCGTGACTTGATCCAGTGCGCGATGTCGTCGATCAGGCCGGCGTCGACATGACCGGGAGTCTGGTAGCTCTCCAGCCCCGCGTTGGCCGGGCTGTCGATGGCGAGGTGGTTCAGGGTCGGGTAGCGTTTCATCGTCACCTTCGCATCGTCGCCGAATGCGGCTTTCCACGCCTGCCAGTCGGCATCGACAACCTGAATGTCGTGGCCGCCCTGCAGCACCAGCATCGGTTCGCCGGCCTTGCGCGCCTCGGCGATCGGATCCACCGCATCGATGCTGCGCCAGTAATCGACCGGCAAGTTCATCGGTGCGCCGATCGCGGCATCGCCCTTGCCGCGGACGTTGGCGATCTGCGCCTTGAGCTTGTCGAGATGGGCGATGCCCTGCGGCGTGTCCTGGGTGCCCTGCATGCCGAGCAGGCGCACGTTCTGCTCCGCCAGGATGTCGAGCATATTGCGTCCGGGGCCAGCCAGCAGCACGATCCCGGCGGTATGGCCGTCGCGCATGGCGATGCGCGGCGCCATCATCGCGCCCTGGCTGTGGCCGAGCACGAACATGCGTTTCGGGTCGATGCCCGGCATCGCCCGCAGGCTCGCAAGCGCGGCGACCGCGTCGTCCGTGGTCTCGCTGTCGATGTCGATGCGGTTGCCGGCATAGTCCTGCGGGCGCGCATTGGTGCGCTTGTCGTAGCGCAGAACCGCGATGCCCTGCGCCGCCAGCCCGCGCGCGATGTCCAGGAAGGGCCGGTTGGGTCCGATGGTCTCGTCGCGGTCGTGTGCGCCTGATCCATGTACCAGCACCACGGCCGGGAACGGACCTTTGCCCTTGGGCAGGGAGAGGGTGGCGGGCAGGGCGCGTTCGCCATCGCCCACCTTCGTGTCGGTTTCGACGAAGGCGGCGTCGGCGGCGGGTGGCGGGGCGGCTTCGGGCGCGCTGGGGCGGACCAGCAGGCCGGACACTCGGCCTTCGCCATCCACCGCGATGCTCGCGTCAAGCCGGGCTCCGCCACGCGTCAACGGCACGATCAGGACCTGCGTGGCGCCATCGGTGCGAAGACGGGCTTCGCCGCGGCTGCCGGTGGCAGGCAGTGATTTCCACACCTGTTCCAGGCGGGCGGCCGGCACCAGCTGCTTCATCCGGGTATCGAGCATCGCTTCGGCCTGCGTGTATTCGCCGCGATCCAGGTGGTCGAGCAGGCGGGTCGCGGTGGCGCGGGCGGCGTCGGGCGCGACCTGGGACAGGGCGGGCGATGTGGCCAGCGTGAGTATCGATGCGATCAGGAGGCGCTTCATGTCAGCTTCCCTTGTGCTTGAACACGGCCATCGGCGTGTCGGTGAGGGCATTGGCGTTGAAACCGACCAGTTCCCAGCCCAGACGGCCGAGATTGTTCATCGATTCGGTGAGTTTCCTCTCGTCCGTGCGGCCCCAGATGTCGGAACCCAGGGTGATGATGTGGTATTCCCAACGGTCGCTCATGTGATGTTCTCCTTGTGGGTCAGCTCTTGCGGCGCTTGAGGTAGAGGCGCGTAGGCTCCATCAGGCTGCAGCGCAGCGCGGAGACCAGCTCCCAGCCTTCCTCGCCCATCCGGTTGAGGGTTTCCTCGACCTTCTGTCCGGGCGAGCCGGTGATCTGCGGAATGATGTCGATGACCTTGTATTCCCAGCTTGCATTCATCGGTTTGCGTCCTCGTCTTCGTTCTCGGTGCCGGCGGGCTTGAGTCGTCCCGTGCGCCGCAGCGCCTCGCGCAGGACGTATTCGATCTGGGCGTTCACGCTGCGCAGCTCGTCGTCCGCCCAGCGCTGCACTTCCGCCAGGATGGCGGCATTGATGCGCAGGGGATAGGCTTTCTTTTCCGCCACGGGCTCAGTACAGCGTGCCGGCGTTCACGATGGGTTGCGTGGCGCGCTCGCCGCACAGCACGACCAGCAGGTTGCTGACCATCGCGGCCTTGCGCTCCTCGTCCAGTTGCACGACGCCGTTCTTCTGCAGCTCGGCCAGGGCCATCTCGACCATGCCGACGGCGCCGGCGACGATGCGCGTGCGGGCGGCGATGATCGCGTTGGCCTGCTGGCGCTGCAGCATCGCCTGGGCGATTTCCGGCGCGTAGGCGAGGTGGCTGATGCGGGCGTCGATGACGGCGACACCGGCATCGTTCAGGCGATCCGCCAACTCTTTCTGCAAGTGCTCGCTGATCTCCGCGGCATGGCTGCGCAGGGCGATCTGGCCTTCCTCGTGCTGGTCGTAGGGATAGCTGGTGGCCATGGTGCGCAGGGCGGATTCGGCCTGGATGTGCACGAAGCTTTCGTAGTCGTCCACGTTGTAGACGGCCTCGGAAGCATCGATCACCTGCCAGACGATGACGGCGGCGATCTCGATGGGCGAGCCGTCCAGCTCGTTGACCTTCAGCTTGCCGCTCTCGAAGTTGCGCACGCGCATCGACACCTTGCGCTTGGAGAAGAAGATGTTGTTCCAGCGCAGGCCGTTGTCCTTGACCGTGCCGACATACTTGCCGAACAGGCTCACGACCGCCGCCTGGTTGGGTTCGACCATGTACAGGCCGCACAGCATCACCAGCGATGCCAGCAGGCCCAGTGCGCCAATGGCGATGCCGGCCGGGTTGCCGCCGACCAGGCCGTTGAAGCCGAACCAGGCGCTGATCAGTGCAACGGGCAGCAGGATCAGCAGCATCGGCACGCCGGGCAGGGAGCGGATGTTTTTCTCTTTCATGGGATTCTCCGGTAGACAATAAATATGATATCAAAAACATATCACATTGCAAGCCTGGGTTCCGGCTTGACTGGCCTTCCTCAGTCCGGTCTTGGATAGGTCACGTAGAAGACCGGGGCGGGATTGAACTCCCCGCTGGCATAAATGCCTTCGCCATCGCGCGACCAGGTGGCCGCCTCGCCCTGCGGCAACAGCGGCATCGGGACGACCCAGCGCGGCGGATGGGCCAGTGCCCGTGGCCACGCCTGCCCCGGCGGGCGGGTGTAGATCAGCAGGTTGTCGTAGGTGAGCACGGCGATGGCGTCGCGCCCCGGTGCGATGTCGGCGGCGGTGACCTGGCTGCGCAGACGCGCCACGGCCGGCCGCTCGGCGCGCTCCCGGGCGCTGGCCTGCGGTACCCCGGCCAGCGTGCCCGCCAGCCGGGCGGTCAATATGCGGCCCGGCTTGCCGTTGCCCGGACGCAAGGGGAGCAGGAACAGCTGCGGCGGCTGCCGTTTCTTGCTGATCAGCAGGATTTCTCCGCGTTCGGCATCGATGGCGACCGCCTCGCAATCGCGCGCGCCGTCCGGCCAGCGGAAGCGGATTGACCAGGCCGGCGACACGTGGCCATCGTGGTCGGCATCGGCGGGTTCCGGGAACACGTGAAGCGAAAGGACCTTGCGGATGCCGCCGTTGTCGCCGGTATCGGCCACCAGCAGGTAGGGCTTGCCGTCCAGTCGGAACGCGGCGATGTCTTCCCAATCGGTCTTGGCGATGCCGTCCACCGCATAGCTTGCACGCAGTTGTCCGCGCCGCGTCAGTGCATACAGGCGGGCCGGATTGCCGCTGTCGTCGATCGCCCACAGCAGGTTGGATTGAACCGGCGAGGCGGCCAGCCCGCTGATCTCGCCGAGGCGTCCGTCCGTCACCAGCCCGGCGATGAGGGCTTCCGGTGCGGGCTCGCGGCCGCATCCGCACAGGATGAGCGCCAGGATGCAGGCATGCGCGATGGCGGTCGGAGAGGGTAGTCGCAGGGACATGCGGCGAGGATGACAGATGCGCGAACGCGCATAAACTGGTTGCCGACTTCCTAGCGATACTCCGCCCATGATCGTGATCGGCACGCCGCTTTCCCCCCATGCCACCCGCGTCCTGCTGCTGGGTTCGGGCGAATTGGGCAAGGAGGTGGCGATCGAATTGCAGCGCTTCGGCGTGGAGGTGATCGCCGCCGACCGCTATGCCGATGCACCGGCGATGCAGGTCGCGCATCGCAGCCACGTGATCGACATGCTCGATGGCGCGGCGTTGCGGGCGTTGATCGATGCCGAGAAGCCGCATCTGGTGGTGCCGGAGATCGAGGCGATCCACACGCCGACCCTGGTGGCGCTGGAGCGCGATACCGGCCTCAAGGTGATCCCGACCGCGCGCGCGGCGTGGCTGACGATGGACCGCGAGGGCATCCGCCGGCTGGCGGCGGAGGCGCTCGGCGCGCCGACCTCGCCGTATCGCTTCGTCGACACCCACGAGGAATACCTCGCCGCCATCGAGGCGATCGGCCTGCCATGCGTGGTGAAGCCGGTGATGTCCTCCTCCGGCAAGGGCCAATCGACCGTCAAGACCGAAGCCGACATCGGCCACGCCTGGGATTACGCGCAGACCGGCGGACGTACCGGGGCGGGGCGCTGCATCGTCGAGGGTTTCGTCGATTTCGAGTACGAGATCACCCTGCTCACCGTGCGCCACGCCGGCGGCACCGCCTTCTGCGCGCCGATCGGCCACCTGCAGCGCGATGGCGATTACCGCGAGAGCTGGCAGCCGCAGCCGATGTCGCCGCTCGCGCTGGAACGCGCACGCGACATCGCCGGCAAGGTGTCGGCGGACCTGGGGGGATGGGGCGTGTTCGGCATGGAGTTCTTCGTCAAGGGCGACGAGGTCTGGTTCTCCGAAGTCAGCCCGCGCCCGCACGACACCGGGCTGGTCACGCTGGCCTCGCAGGACCTGTCCGAATTCGCGCTGCATGCGCGCGCGATCCTCGGCCTGCCGGTCGGCGCGGATGCCGATGGCAACATCGTCAATCTTGCGCCCTCGGCCTCATGCGCCGTGCTGGCGGAAGGCCATGGGGTGCCGGTGTTCTCGGGCGTGGACGCGGCCTTGGCCGATCCTGCGGTGGCGCTCAGGCTGTTCGGCAAGCCGCGCGTGGCGGGGCAGCGTCGCGTCGCGGTCACGCTGGCGCGGGCAGGATCGGCGGATGAGGCGCGCGGGCTGGCCCGCGATGCCGCCGCGAGACTGGTGGTGCGGCTGGCCTGAGTCCGCTCGCGCGACCGATTCGTGCATTGGAGGATCAATGAAGGAAAACAAGGAAACCGCGCCCGCCGGCGCATGGACCGGCAAGCCGGCCGCGGGAGCCGAAGTCCAGGCCCGCCTGGAGCCGCCGGCGCCGCCCGTGCCCGCCGAGGCGAAATCCCCGAAGCCGGTCGAGGCGCCCCTGCCTCCACCTCCGGCAGAAGGTTATGCCGTTTACCTTTTTCCGGCCGCAGTCGAGGCGCTGGGCGAGATCATCGCCCCCTATCTCAGCGGCGAAGGGCATCGCCATCTGTTGTGCACCGAGGTGGATACCGGCGGCGCATTGATCGAGATGCAGCTGATGGGCGCCGTTGCGCCCGAGCACGCCGGCGTGGAGCTGATGCTGCCGGTCAACATGGTGCGGATGATCGTGTCTGGTCGCAGCGAGGGGGCGTTCGGCTTCAGCCGCAAGCCGGCCCAATCCTGATCCGGAATGGATCAGGGGCTGGCGACGAGGTCCGCCCAGACCAGGTGATGGTCGCTGCCATCGGCGAACCGGGCTTCAGCCGATGCCGAGTCGGGCCAGAACACGGCGCTGTCGCGCACCTGCAGTCGCTGCGAGGGCAGCACATAGTCGATCCGCAACGTGCCGCTGCGCGGCCCGAAATCGCCGGTGTGGGTGGCGATCGCGCCATGTCGCGGAATGCCGTAGGCGCGGGCGCGTTCGGGCGCGCCGGCACTGGCGGGGACGGGTTGCGTGCGGATCGCGGGATGCGAGAGCAACTGGCGGATCGATCCGGGCAGGGAATCGCCGTCGTCCGGATCGGCGTTGAGATCGCCGACGATCACGAACGGGGCCGTCGCCGGCAGCCCCCCACAGCGGCCACGGTCGTCGCACAGCCAGGGAGCATCGCGGCCGGACACGTATTCGGCCCATAGCCGGATCTCGTCGGCGTTGCGCAGGCCGTTGCGGTCCTCTGCGCCGTCGAAAGTCGGTGGCGTGGGATGGCTGGCCAGCAGGTGGATGATGCCCTGCGGCGTCGCCAGCGGGATGTCCCAGTGCGATTTCGACGACAACGGCATCTCGCGCCATGTCGTCTCGGGATACCAGGGCACGCCTGAGCCGGGCACGCGCGGGACGCGGGCATCCGGCATTGCCGACCATTTGAGCCTGCGGAAGGTGCGCACGCGGGACAGGTCGATGGGGTAGCGCGACAGCACCAGCATGCCGTACTGGCCGGGATGCAGGCCGTAACCCCAAGCATCGTTGCCGCGCGCGCGTCCCTGGCCGCCGACATGGCCGTCGCGATCGAGGTCGTGGCCGCTCTGCACGCCGGTATTGACTGGCGCGAGGTAACGGTACGGATAGACAATGGGAGCGCTGCCGGATTGGCCGACGCCCAGGTAATCGCGCTGGAACAGATCGGCCGCGGTTCCGGAGGGGGCGTAATCGAATTCGTTGAGCAGCACGACGTCGGGCCGGACGCGCTGCAGTACGGCGGCGATCTTGCGCGCTGCTGCGTCGCCGGCCTGCAGGCGTTTCACCAGCCCGCCGTCCTCGTCGCTGTACAGCGAGGTGTTGTAGGTGGCGAAGCGCACCGGCGGCAGCGCTTCCCGCACGACCCGCGCCATCTGCCCGGGCAGGCGATCCAGCGAACTCGGGTCCGGCGTGCCGTGGACGTTGATCTGCACGCACGCTGCCAGTGCCAGTGCCAGCACGGACAGCAGGCCGCGGGCCGGCAAAGCGGCCCTCCGTGGGTATCGGACGCGTAACGGGAAGGTCATCGGCAGGGCTCCATCAGCGGGTCCATCCGGGTCCAGCGTTCTCCATCGTAGCCCTCAAGCGGCCGATAGCGTCGCTTGTAATCCATCTTCGGATGTCCATCGATCCAGTAGCCCAGATAGAGGTGGCTGCGGCCGTCGCGCATCGCCCATTGCAACTGCTGGAGGATGGCGAAAGTGCCCAAGCCGAGCGGTGCCGCCTCCGGGTCGTAGAAGGTGTAAACGGCCGAGAGCGCCTCGGGCAGCAGGTCGGTGACCGCGACGGCAAGCAGCGGGCCGGTCTCGCCCTCCACCTTGCGGCGTATCTCGAGGAAGCGCGTATCCGACCAGCTGCCGGCGAGGAACTGGTCGAACTGCACGGCGCCGTGGTCGTCCATGCCGCCGCCACGATGGCGGCGGCCGAGATAGCGCTGGTAGAGCGAGAGCTGCTCGTCGGTGCGTTCGGCCGGCAGCACGCGTGCCACGAGGTCGGCGTTGCGCCTGAGGTTGCGGCGCTGGCTGCGGTCCGGACGAAAGTCGCAGACCGGGATCCGCACCGCGACGCACAGCCGGCAGCCGTGGCAGTTGGGGCGATAGACCAGGTCGCCGGAGCGGCGGAAGCCCAGTTCCAGCGCCCGCGGATACAGGCGCGGCAGGCGCGGATCGCCGGGTTCCACCACCAGGTCGCGGGCGGGGCGGTCGTGCCAGTAACCGCAGGCGTGTTCGCCGGTCTGGAAGATGCGGACATCGGGGGAAGGAGCGGCATCGGCACGCATGCGGAAAGGATAGCGGCACTGCGGGATCCGGGCAGGCAAGGGCATCCTGAATGGCTCGTCCGCAGCGTCAACCGGCGTGCAGGCAGGGCGTTGATGGCGTGACATTCCCGATCACGCCTGGAGTCCCGCAATGAAAACCAAAACACCCCGATTCTTCTTCCTGCTGCTGGCCGCCAGTGCGGTCATTCCGGTCCTGGTCGCCGCGGCGCCGCAGTCCGCGCCCGCGGCACCGCCGGCCCGGATGAAGCTCGATGCCAATGGCGATGGCGCGGTCGATCGCGCCGAAGCCGCCAAGTTCCCGCGGCTGGCCGAGCGCTTCGACCAGCTCGACCGCAACAAGGACGGCCGCATCACCGCCGACGAGCGTCCGGCTCGGGCCGATGGCGAGCAGCGCCGCGTCCGCAAGATCGTCATCAAGCGCGATGGCATGGGCGGGATGGGCATGCGGCGGCTGGATGCCGACAAGGACGGCCGCATCAGTCGTGCCGAGGCCGACAAGGCACCGAGGATGGCCGAACGCTTCGCCCGGATGGATGCGAACAAGGACGGATTCCTGGATCGTGCCGACCGCGAGGCGAAGATGAGCGAGCGTCGCGACCAGTGGTTCGCGCAGGTCGACGGCAACCGCGACGGGCAGATTTCGCGCGCCGAGTTCGATGCGGCCCACGCCAAGCGCATGGCCGAGCGCCAGAAGCGCATGGAAGCGCGCCGCGCCGCCAAGCCCTGACCGACCATCGAGGTTCGCTGCAACCTTGCAGCGATGGGCAAGAGGAACGCCGGCGCAAGCCGGCGTTCCTGCATTCACCTCCGGCTGCTGCCGGTCACGCGCCAATCGTGGCCATCGCGCTCCACCTCGAAGCGCTGGTCCACCTGTACCGATCCCTGTTGAACGCGCATCCGTACCGTACCGATGCCGGAGCCGTCGGTCCGGTAATCGTCGATGCGGATGCGCGGCAATCGGCTGCCTTCGCCGCATTGAGGCGCATCGGCCGGGACGGGTGCGCCGCCGGTGCCGGCGAGCAATTCGACGACGCGCGGCAAGGGTGCGGCATCGTCCACTTCCAGGCAGGTTTCCGTGATGCCGCGCTCGCCCGCGGCTCGAACAACGAGCAGGGTGGCCAATGCGGACGGCACGTCGACGCGCTGCACCACCGGATTGGCGTTGCGTGCGGTGAGCACGTCGGGCGCCGCCGGCATCCCGCGAGTGGCGCCGTCGGCCGCGGTCGCCGTCGCGGCCTGCCGCGACGCGCCCGGATAGCGCTGCCAGACGGCCACCAGCGCCATCACCAGCGCGATGGCGATCAGCAGCGCCACTTTCAGGCGGCCCGGACTCAGCCAACGGGCCGCCGCGACGTCTTGCGGACCGCCGACGCGCAGGTGCTCGGGCAGGAAGCTGTCGCGCTGCTGGTCCGGGCGCGTGCTGTCCAGCAAACCGGCCTCGCGCAGCATCTCGCGGGCGCGCGGCTGGTCTTCGGAACGCATGACCCACACCGCAGCATGGGTTTCATTGCCGGTATCGCGATAACTCACGCCGCGATCGAACTTGCCGCGGTACGAGCGGCCGTTGCTGATCTTGGTGGCGATGCCGGCGTCTTCCAGCAGCTTCGCCACCGCCTCGACATTGGCCAGGCGCGGGCTGGTGAAGACCTGCCGCATCAGTCGGTGTCCTTGAGTACGCGCACCATGCCTTCCTGCGCGGTGCTGGCGACCAGGCGCCCCTGCGCATCGAAAATCTGCCCGCGCGCGAGGCCGCGTGCGTCCTGCGCGCTGGGGCTGTCGATGGAATACAGCAGCCATTCGTCCGCGCGGAACGGACGGTGGAACCACAGCGCGTGGTCGAGCGAGGCCATCTGCACGCCCGGCTGGTAGTAGCTGATGCCATGCGGGAAGTTGGCGGTGCCGAGCAGGTGGAAATCGCTCGCATACGCCAACATCGCGCGATGCAGCTCCGGCGCGTCGCCGATGCGCTCGGCCAGCCGGAACCAGACCTGCTGGTAGGGCGGACGCTTGGGCGGGTTCAACTCGTCGCGCGGGTATACGTGGCGGAACTCGAACGGCCCGGCGCGATCCAGCCAGCGCTGCACCTTGGTCGGCAGCGTTTCCAGCACGCCCTCGGGTACCGCTTCGGCGGCGGGCAAGTCGTCCGGGCGCGGGACTTCCGGCATCGACAACTGGTGGGTGACGCCCTCTTCCTGTTTGTGGAAGGACGCGGCGGCGAAGAAGATCACCTGCCCGTGCTGGATCGCGGTGACGCGGCGCACCGAGAAGCTGCCGCCGTCGCGGGTGCGGTCCACCTGGTAGACGATCGGCGCGTCGATGTCGCCCGCGCGCAGGAAGTAGGCGTGCAGCGAATGCGCATCACGCGGGTGCTTGGCGTCGATGGTGGCCTGCGATGCCGACAGTGCCTGCCCCAACACCTGGCCGCCGAACACGTATTTGGTGCCGATGTCGCGGCTTTGCCCGCGGAACAGGTTGTCCTCGAGGCGTTCGAGGGCGAGCAGGTCGACGAGTTCGGTGACGGGAGAGATCATCGGCGGCGATCATGGAAATGGCCGACCATTGTAGGCGGGCGCGGTTTCAGGCCGTGATCCGTTGCAGCCGATTGCCCGCCAGCACGCGCGCCCAGGGGAACATCGGCCCCGGGTCGCGTTTGCGCAGCACGCGGCGGCCCGGATCGTCGCTGGCTTCGATCTCGTCGGTGTCCAGATCCTCATGGCCGGCGATCTGCGTGATCGAGGGCATGCGCGCCTGCAAATCAGCCAGCAATGCGAGGAGCGCTTCGATCTGCGCCGGCGGGTAGGCCTCGTCCATCGCCTGGCGGGTGCTGTCCAGCCAGTGCGGGTAGCGGCCGGTGTTCACCAGCTCGATGCCGATGCTGCGGGCGTTGCGCCCGCGCACGTGGTGGGCGATGCGGTCCTCGGGCACCCAGCGCGAGACGCGGCCGTCGCGGTCGATGTAGAAATGCCCGCTGTTGCCGGTGCCGGACTGCGGATAGTGGATGCGCTCGCCGTATTCGCGCGCGCTGGCGAGGTCGGGCAGCTCCGTGCAGTGGATGACGACCAGCTCGATGTCGGACGTGGCGCGCGCGTCGAGCAGGTCCACGTAGGGCAGGGGGGCGTCGATGATGTCGAGGTCGGGTTCGCGCATGCCGGGGATGCTAGCAGGCCGCTGGCGTGGACCGGCACCGGGTAAAATGCGCCGATGAAAGGCCACTGCATCCTCTCCCACGGCTTCGAAAGCGGTCCCGACGCTACCAAGGTCACCGCGCTGGCCGAAGCCGCCGATGCGCTCGGCTGGACCCACGAACGACCCGATTACACCGATCTGGACGCCCAGCGTGACATCAGTGAACTCGGTGACGTGCCGGCGCGCCTCGAGCGCTTGCTGGGCCTGGCACAGGCCGCGGCGCGACGCGGGCCGGTGGTGCTGGCCGGTTCCAGCCTCGGTGCGTACATCTCCGGCCTGGTGTCGTTGCAGGTGCCGGTCGCGGGCCTGTTCCTGATGGCGCCGCCGATCCGCATGGGCAAGGCGAACCCGCTCGATGCCGCCGCGGTGCCGACTTCGATCATCCACGGCTGGCGCGATGAATTGATCGCCGCCGATGAAGTGGTGATGTGGGCGCAGGCGCGTCGTGATCGATTGCTGATGGTCGATGACTCGCATCGTCTCACCGAGCATGTGGAATCGTCCAAGCTCGCCTTCGCTGCCTTGCTGGCCGGGCTCTGAGCGCGATGAAGTTCTTCGCCAGCTGCGGCAAGGGCCTGGAATACCTGCTCGCCGACGAGCTGCTCGCGCTCGGCTGCGCCAAGGCGACCGCGACCACGGCCGGCGTGAATGTCGAAGGCTCCAGCATCGACGCGCAGCGCGCGGTGCTGTGGTCGCGCCTCGCCAGCCGCGTGTTGTGGCCGATCAGCGAATTCGATTGCCCGGATGAAGCCGCGCTTTACGCTGGTGCACGCCTCATCGACTGGACGCAGCATCTCGGCGCCGACATGACGCTTGCCGTCGACGCGCACGTCTCGGGCGAAGGCATCACCCATGCGCGATTCGCCGCGCAACGCGTCAAGGACGCGGTGGTCGACGTGATGCGCGAGGCGACAGGCGAGCGCCCTTCGGTCGATGCCGAATCGCCCGACCTGCGCCTGAACCTGGTGGTGCGCAAAGGCAAGGCGATCATCTCGATCGATCTGTCCGGCGGCCCGATGCATCGCCGCGGCTGGCGCAGCCTGCAGGGCGAGGCGCCGCTGAAGGAGAACGTCGCAGCGGCGGTGTTGCTGCGCGGCGGCTGGCCGAAGCGGTATCAAGATGGCGGCGCCTTGCTCGATCCGATGTGCGGCAGCGGCACGCTGCTGATCGAAGGCGCGCTGATGGCGGCGGACGTTGCCCCGGGCCTGCAACGGCACGGCATCAATCTGCCTACGTACTGGAAGGCCTTTGATCGCGACAGCTGGCACGCGCTGCATCTGGATGCCGAGGCTCGCGCGAAAAGCGGTTTGTCGATGTTGCGTCCGGTGTTCAGCGGTTTCGACCTCGACCCGCGTGCGATCACGTCTGCGCGCGGCAACGCGCAGGCCGCTGGCGTGGCGGAGGCGATCACGTGGGCGGCGGGGGATATTGCGTCTTTGCCTGCACCCGAAGCGGCGCAAGGCTTGATCGTCTGCAATCCGCCCTATGATGCGCGCCTCGCCGCCGATCCTGCGCTGTACCGCACGCTCGGCGATGCGCTCAAGCGCGCGACGCCCGGGTGGAGCGCCAGCCTGCTGTGCGGCAGCGAGGAGCTGGCCCGCGCCACGGGCCTGTTCGCCCGCAAGCGCTATCAGATCTTCAACGGCCCGATCGAATGCAGCCTGATCGTGGTCGATCCCGTCGCGCCCGCCCAGCGCGAAGACATTGGCTCGCGTCCGCTCTCGGACGGTGCGCAGATGGTCGCCAACCGCATCGAGAAGAACCTGCGTCGGCTGAAAAGCTGGCGCAAGAGCGAGGGCATCGATTGCTTCCGCGCCTACGACGCGGATCTGCCCGAATACGCGGCGGCCATCGATGTGTATGCCGATGCGGACAACGATCAAACCTGGTTGCACGTGCAGGAATACGCCGCGCCGGCCGCCGTGCCCGAAGCGCTGGCGCAGCGTCGCCTCGACGACCTGCTCGCCGCCGCCCGTCGCGTGTTCGACGTGCCGAAGGAACGCGTTGCGGTCAAGACCCGCGCGACCGGCAAGGGCGGCAGCAAGTACGGGCGCTTCGCCCACGGTGGCGAGTTCATCACCGTGCGCGAAGGCCGCGCGCGGCTCAAGGTCAACCTGTTCGACTACCTCGACACCGGCCTGTTCCTCGACCACCGGCCGCTGCGGATGCGCATCGCCAAGGAGTCACGCGACAAGCGCTTCCTCAACCTGTTCTGCTACACCGGCGTCGCCAGCGTGCAGGCGGCGATGGGCGGCGCGGCGCAGACGACCAGCATCGACCTGTCGGCAACGTACCTGGAATGGCTGGCCGACAACCTGCGCGAGAACAACCAGGGCGGCACGAAGCATCGCATCGCCCAGGCCGACGCGATGGAGTGGCTGGAGGCAGAACGCGGCGAGTTCGATCTGATCTTCTGCGACCCGCCGACGTTCTCCAATTCGAAACGTGCCGATGATTTCGATGTCCAGCGCGACCACGTGCGCCTGATCCGCGCGGCGATGGATCGCCTGTCGTATGGCGGCGTGCTGTATTTCTCCAACAACTTCAGGCGCTTCAAGCTGGACGAGGCGGCGCTCGGCGAGTTCGCCCGTGTCGAGGACATCAGCGCATCGACCATCCCGCCGGATTTCGCCCGCAACGCACGCATCCACCGCGCGTGGCGGATCGCGCACCGCTGATCCGCTTCAGGGCTTTCGGGCGATGTCGAGGGTCGCGACCGGTGGCGTGCTCCAGTCGAGCGACTGCAGGCGGACCTGCCAGAGTCCGAATTCAACCTGATTCGGTGCCTGCTGCCGGTTCCGTGGATCGCTGTTGAGGGTGGCCACGACCGCGTCTTTCCCGGCGGGCTGCCAGCGCAGTTCGATGTCCGCATCGCCCGCGCGGATGCATTGCACGCCGGGCCGGCAGCGGGAGTCGGCCACCAGCCGGGCGTAGCCTAGCCGGCTACCATCGGGCAAGGGCACGGTGTCCCCGACCATGAGGTGATGTTGGCCGGGCACGCTGATCGCGCGTGTGCCGGCGGGACCCTGGCAAGCCGTCAGGCAGGCCATGACGAGGAAAGTGGTTGCGGGCAGGCGGGGCTCCATCGGCGGTTCCTTGTCGGATGGCAGGAATCAATCCCCGGCCGGGCCAGCCATGCCGGGGCGCGGACGAGGCGCGTCCCGACGGGAGGCGAGCCGATCGGCGCGGCGCGTGGGTTCCGGAAGGCGGTAGCGCGTGACCCAGCGCATCACCAGCTCAGGCGTCGAGGCCATCGACACCCGGTGGCCGGGCGAGACGAACAGTGGCAGACAGCCGACCTTGCTGCGCAGCGCCCAGCCGATCTGCTCGCCCGGCGCCTCGCCCTTGCCGGGCATCCGCAGTGGCGTGAAGGCGCCGCGCATGTCGTGCAGGGACGCGTGCTTGCCGACCAGTACCTTCTTCGCAACCCCGATCGAGGGCAATCCGGTTGCCACGCCGAAATGGGCGGCGATGCCCAGCCGACGGGGATGTGCGATGCCGTGCCCGTCCACCAGCGCAAGGTCCGGAGCGAACGGCAGCGCCTGCAAGGCCTCGAGCAATGCGGGCAGTTCGCGGAACGACAGGAATCCGGGGATGTAGGGCATGCGGGTCGGGATGCGCACCATGCGCGACGCGACCGTTTCAAGCGAATCCGCATCCAACAGCACGGCTGCTGCGACGGTAGTGGTGCCGCCGTCCTCGAAGCCGATGTCGAAGCCCGCCACATGCCGCAGCGGCGTGTTCCAGCCATCGCGCAGGGAGACTTCGCGAGCCAGCGTGAGTTGCATGTCGCGGGCCGCCGCCAAGTTGCCGCGCCAATCGATGGGTGGAATCCTGCCCTTGTCGGTGGCGGACGTCATCGCGGCATTCTCCCGCTCAGACCTCGGTATAGACCAGGACGAACCCGGCGATCAGCAACAGCAGCAACGCGACGGTGAAGATCCATTCTGCGCTGCGCTGGATGCGGTCGGAGCGCCTCGACGGGCCTTCTTTCTGCGCGAGGTAACCCATCGCCAGCACCACCAGGAAGCCGAGCGACGCGAACAGGAAGAGGTCATCCGCCATCGTCTCGGTGTGGGAGAGCGAGGACTTCGCCGACAGTATGCCGACCAGGGCCAGCCCGATCCCGGAAAGGGTTCCGCTTGCGGAAACCAGGGTGTCTAGCGATTCGCCTTGGTTGGACACGAATATCCTCGGTAGATCGTCTGGGGAACAGCCGTAGCGGCTGCGCCCGACGCATGGCGAAGGACTTTAGCAGACGCTCCATCGCGCGCCGGCGGATTGCGGAATGGGCGGCGTCAACCGCCGGCGCGCATCAGCCACAGCGCGAACAGCGGCGCCAGGTTGAGAAGGAGAATGCCGATCTTGTACACGGCCATGCCGCCGTAATGGATGGCATCGAAGCTGGCATCGTCCAGCTTGAACCATCGCCCATGCAGCCTGCGCAGCCAGGAGCGCGCCAGGACGAAGGCCGCGAACCATGCGACCAGCACGAGATAGTTGAACGCCAGCGACCAGAGCAGGAAGCGGCACATGAAGTCGGTCGTCATTCGTCCTTCTTCGACAATGGTTGCGGGAATGGTGCAGGTAGCGGGGCGCGGTTCCGTCAGCCCTTGCGGTCGGGCGAAGAGGCACCGCGTATCGTGACGCCGAGCAGCACCAGCCAGGCTGCCAGCGCCAGCAGGGTCGGCAGCTGGAATGCGCTGGAAGTCCCGATGGTGAAGTTGCGGGCGCCGAGGAAGATCAATCCCCACAACACCAGGTTGATCGGCACGATCAGCTTGCGCGATTTGTGCCGGGTCAGCAGGGAGATGATGCTCGGCATCAGGCCGACCGGCGCGGTCGCGAGGAAGAAAATGAGCACCAGCGTCTGGTTCATGGGGTCGCGCACCTGTCATCGGTTCGCGCCATTCTCCCGTGCGCCCGGCTGCAGCGTCCAGCGCGCCCGCTCACTGGCCGGGCGGGGGTTGCCAGAGCTCGACCTTGTTGCCTTCCGGGTCGATTACCCAGCCGAACTTGCCCTGCTCCGAAGTCTCGGTCCGGTCGAGCACGTCGCAACCTTCGGCGCGCAAGGCGGCGATCAGTGCGTCGAGGTCGGCCACGCGAAAATTGATCATGAAGGGTGCGGTGCCGGGCGCCATGTAATCGGTATCCGCGGCGAAAGGGCTCCAGATGGTCGCGCCCTGTGGGCCATCGGTGCCGCCCCACCGGAAGATGGCACCACCCCAGTCGGTGACGTCGAGGCCGAGGTGGTCGCGATACCAGGCGCTCAGCGCCTTCGGGTCCGCGGATTTGAAAAAGATGCCGCCGATTCCGGTGACGCGTTCCATGGCGATGCTCCTGTGGTCGATGTCGGTTGCGCGCGCGTCCGGGTCGTTGCCGTGCGGCGCCGTGGACCAGCGTACACCGCGGGATCGCGTCCGGATCGAGTGGGGTGAAACGTTGCATGGTGCGGCCGCCTTGGCTTTGGCTGCGTTGCCGCGAGGCACCAATGCCTCTCGTGCGGACAAGCCCGGTTCCGCAACGCGAAGCCCTTCATCAGCCAATGCTCATTCGCGGCGACCGCTGAAAACGAGGGTGCCATCGGGCGACGGCCGCCGGGAAACGACGAGCAGCCCGGAGCCGATGAGCAGCGGACGAAGCCGGCCCTCGGCGCGACCTCTTCCTTGAGCTGCAGTCAGGCCAGCAGCACCGCGAAACAGGTTCGACCCGACCGGGCATTCGGCTCCGCTCAGTGATTCTTGCCGGCTGCGCGCTGAGGCAGCGCGAGGACCAGAGTGACGATCGACGCCAGAAGCGCGGCCGACGCCGCGTAGCGACTGAATTCCAGTCCGCCCTGGGCCACCGGCTTGTCCAGGAAATCCCCGACGACGGCGCCCAATGGGCGAGTCAGGACGAACGCGGCCCAGAACAGGGCTGTCCGCGAGACACGGGTGAAGCGATAGAAAGCGGCGAGAACAAGAAGCAAGCCGGCAAAAATCGCGGCAGCGCCCGGATAGCCAAGCCCCGCCGTATCGGCCGTCCAGTCTCCCAACGCCGTGCCCAGCGTCTGCGAGAGCATGATGGTCAGCCAGTAGTGGAACTCGGCTTTCGGTGTGTCGATCGAGGCGATATCGATGTGTCCCAGATCCTTGTGCCACGCCAGAAGCGAAGCGGCCACGAGAGCCAGCAGCAGTGTCGATCCTCCCGTATAGCCGATGCCAATCGAGCGCGTCGCATAGTCGGCCAAGGTCGTGCCTACCGTCGTCGAAGCGATGATGGTCGTCCAATACAGGAGGGGGTGGAACGTTCTGGCCCGGATCTGGAGCAGGACGGCAGCCACGAACAACGCCATGAAGATTCCGGTGCTGGCGAGGTAGCCCAGGCCCATGGACATGGAGGCTGCATCGCCAGCGGTTTCGCCCAAGGTCGTGGCGAGGATCTTGATGATCCAGAAACCCAGGGTGATTGCCGGGGCCTTGACGATGGCTTCTTCCTGCACGCGATTCATTGCATGAGATCCCGATTGGCAGCCGAGGCTTCGATTCAGCCCAGCGCCGGTCTTAACCGCTGGCCAGCTTCGCGTCGGTAGTGCATCGCGACCGCGCCGTTGCGCAGCGGCATCGCCGTGACCAGCTCGAGTCGTCGAGTGCCGGGCAACCCGTCCTGGTACAGCGTCGGGCCGTGACCGGCGATCCGCGGGTGGACGAGGAACCTGTATTCGTCGATCAGGTCCAGCCGGTCCAGTTCGGCCGCGAGTTTGCCGCTACCAAGGAGCACGCCGGCCGGAGTCGCGTCCTTGAGCTCCTGCACGCTCGTGCGCAGGTCGCCGGCGACATGGTGGCTGTTGGTCCACGGAAAGTCCGCGCGCGTCGACGACACCACGTGCTTCGGCTTGGCCTCCAGCTTGGCCGCCCACTCGCGCATCGCCGGCGGCGCTTCCTCGTCACCACGGGCGACCGCCGGCCAGTAGCTTTCCATCATTTCGTAGGTGATGCGGCCCCACAGCGTCGCTCCAGCCTCGTCCATGAGACGGGTGAAGAAGGCCTGCGTTTCGTCGTCGACGATTCCCTCCTGATGGTCGATGCAGCCGTCGAGGGTGATGTTGATGCTGAAGGTCAGGAGGCCCATGGCGCCGAGTCTACGCCGCGTGATGAAGCGTGTCCGGCACGAACGGATGGCCGGGCTTGCGATCAATTGCACCCATGCGCTTCCATCGATTCGATGATCGAGGCGGAGTGGACGGGCGCGGCGCTCAATGCCGCCCGCAGCTCCTTGCAGATTTGCCGGCGGGTCATCGCCTGCAGACGGCCGCCCAACGAGGTGTCCTGGACGAGGCTGCCCAACCGGTCATTGGGTGAGAAAGCACCAGGGTTCTTGCGTATCCACGGGGTCGGTCTGAAGGTGTCCGAATCGATGCCGTCCCCGGCGGGCATGCGGGCCATGATTGCGGCGTGAATCGACGGCTTGTCGCCTCGCCCGGCAATGTCCGGCGGCGTGTCGGTCCCGGTTGCGGCATCGTGGCTGCTGGCCGGGGTTTGTTGCACCTTCTGCCGCTTGCGCGATGCTTGAGGTTGCACGTGGGCAGGATGAACCTCGACCTCGGGTGGAACGGAGGGCAGGTAGACGACAGGGAAGCGATGGGGTTCGGGGTCTGCAGTCCTGTGGCTTTCCACGCTTGCACACCACAAGAATGCGGCATGCACTGCAACCGTGACGACGATGCCGGCGATGCTTTCCGGGGTGATTCGCATGGTCAGTCAGCAGGTCTCGCCCGAGTCACGTCGGTCCGTGGAGCCTTGCGATGGCGTAGTGCATGTTGCCGAACAAACAGGCCTGGGATCGGATTGGACGGATTGCCGGGCCTCACTTGTCGATGAGCGGCAACATGCCCCTGGGCTCCTGGAGAGATGGAACATTCAGGGCAGCCCGTTTCTGGCCCCGAACGATGGATGCATGCATTTCGTGGAGTTGCATGGGAGCGCCCATGCCTGGGCTGAAATGGTGCGTTCCATGCCATGTGGTCGGGTGGGTGGTAAGCGCCGCAGCGCAAGCCGGGTCGCGAAGCAGGCTCGGTTCTAACGAACCGTCAGGCGATCGGTCGGATCCGCCGCTGGGGGTATTGTCCAAGGTAGAAGAATGCGATTACAACCAGGATCGCGACCAGATATTTCGCGAGTCCGGTTAATTGGAAATGGTCGTTGACCAGGTATGCAACGGCAAAGCCAATGCCGAAGCACGCAGCCCTGTACCACTCGACGGGACGGCGCATGACCATGGCAATCACCCAAGCGACCGCAAGAACAATGACGACGATTGTTGACGCTGTGATGAGCGGGCTCAAAGCGGTTCTCCTGAAGGTTTCCCGGCGTCTAGCGCCTGAGTGGAGCCGGACAGCGTGGCAGGGCCCGGCTTGGACGGATCTCATGTATGGGGCCGGACGCTCTTGAGGGCATCAATGTCGCCGCCAATGATCTTCTGAAGATGTTCAGTGATGTGCTCGATTGGCCAGTTCCACCACGCCATGTCCAGGAGCTGCCCGATGACGTGTTGCGCGAAGCGCCGCCGGATCGGACTTGCGGGGTTGCCGCCAACGATGGTGTAGGGCTCAACGTCCGAAACAACCACCGAACGAGACGAAATGATCGCTCCGTCACCGATCTTCACCCCGGGCATGATGAGACTTTCGTAGCCGATCCAGACGTCGTTCCCGATGACCGTATCGCCCTTGTATGGCAAGTCGCCCGGTTGCGGCATTGCTTTTTCCCAGCCATTGCCGAAGATCTGGAAAGGATAGGTGGAGATGCCGGAAATCTTGTGGTTTGCGCCATTCATGATGAATTTCACGCCACGGGCGATGGCACAGAATTTTCCGATGATCAGTCGATCGCCGATGAAATCGAAATGGTACAGAACATTGCGTTCGAAGCCCTCCGAGTCCTCCGGGTCATCGTAATAAGTGAAGTCTCCAACTTCGATGTTCGGAGACTTGACGGTGTTCTTGATGAAGCAGACTTGTGGAAAACCGGCCATAGGATGCGGGTTTTCAGGGCTGGGACCGTTCATTGTTTCCCTGCGGTTGATGCCTGAGTCGAACCGGCTTGTGCAGACGGCTCGGCGGCACGGTCAGCTGCTGCCCGGGTAGAGCATTGGAACGTAATGCGGACAGCCATCGACTTGGGGATCGTCGGTTTGGACGAAGCCAAGACGCCGGTATGCCTCCACGGCGAACATCGACGAGTTGACCGTGAAAGGTCCCGGGCCAGCCATGGCGAGTAGTTGCGACCAGAGTTCACGTGCGATGCCTTTGCCATGAGCTTCAGGCCGAATGAAGAGATGGTAAAGATGCCGGTTGTCCCGGAGAGCCATGAAGCCAAGAAGATGATCGGAGTGGACTGCGAGAAGATGGAAGTAGCTGGATGAGCATAGCCGCTAGGCTACCGCGGACTCCTCGAAAGATTCGAGGAATCGCGTGGCGCCATTCTGCGCCATGTCTTCGATGACATACGGAATCGATTGCTTGAGCAGAGCGCTGATGGCGGGTGCATCTGCAGTTGTTCCTTGGCGGACCTTAAAGTTCATTCGCGCGAGCTGCCATCGGAGTTGAGCCTGCCAGCGCAGCAGGTCGGGTGGTGCAGCAAACGTTATCGCGCAAGCGAAGCTTCGAAGCAGGTCCGGCTTTCACGAATTGCCCGGCCTCACGTCAAAGGTTGTCGGCATTGAGTGCCGCCATCAAATAGGCGGCACCAACCAAGGAGTTGACCGCGACTATGATCATCACCAGAGCGGGTCGCTTGCTGTCCGGGCCGGAATAGCGGCTGTAGAACTGAATGGCACTTGCGATGGCGGAAAAGAACGCAACAACTCCCGCCAAGGAACCCACGGTGACGAACAAGTACCTTAGTCTGCCTTCGTCGAGATCAGCCAGGTCGTAGAAAAAAATTCCGGCTGTGAGCAACAACACAAGCGGCGACAGATTCCTCAGATACTCGAGGAAAGCTTCGCGCTGCTCCCTGTTCTCAAACATGATGACCGTTGCCCGTGAGGTTTGACGACTGAATCAGGCCAGCCCGCCTTGCGGTCACGGCAGGGGAAATATTACGACGCTTTGCCGGGGCCGCGAAGCAGGTTCGGCTTGAACGAACTGTTAGACCACACTCCTGTGTATTTTCAGTTGCCCCACTGATCAATGGCATCTCGCTTAGCACGGGCTGCTTTGCGTATAGCAGACTCGGCTTTGTAAAGACCGATTGCTCGCCAGGCTACTACTGAGAATCCTAAAATAACGAACGCAGATAGCTTGTTTGAATTAGGCTGCAGATATAACCAGCCGGCCATCGCTAGGCCTACAGCCAGTACAAGCCATGCAAAAATGCTTCTGCGTAGTGCGCGTTGAGTTTCATCATTGATGATTTCTTGGGCCAGCGTCTCGTTGATCCCGAATTCCTTTGAGATGTCCTCAACGCTTACGAATTTTTCGCGCTCCATGGTCAGTATTCCGGCGACTACGATGCCCCCAACTTAAAGGCTGAGACAGCTCGTGGAGCGTGCCTAAAGTAACGTTGATGGCTGCTTGTGCGGCCTAACGCCTGAATTAAGCCGCGCTGCGAAGCAGCGTCGGCTTGAATTAATTGTTAGGCCTCAGTCTCATATGTGCTTGAACCATAAAAGAAGGCCTTATTCCTGAAGACGAGCCCGGCGATTGCTAGGTAAACAAGAGTGCTCAAGCCAGCGCCGATCAGCATCCCACGCGAGGTGAAAACAGCGTTCAATGTCTGCTCGCGTACAGGTAGTCCGCGAACTTCACGACCAACGGCATAGGCTTCCCGAGCGCCTTCAATGTCTGAAAGAGCCATACCTAGTGTGGCTAAGGTGTAGATGACTGCAATTCCGAGTGCAGCAAAGAGTACTCTTTGCCCAATTGGTTCTGGTCGAAATAGATACCAAACAGACGCAGCATTCAGCAAAAAAACCACTCCAGCAAGCACAAAGAACAGCCAAGCCATGCTGTTCGACGAGTAGATGTAGTAGTCCGATGTGGTCGAAAAGCGCGCAAGAGAATCAAGGTCTTTGCCAGCGGCCCACATGAACCAAACGATCAGCAAAATTACAGATTTTGGGCGACGCAAAACTTTCTCCTCTCAGGCCTAACGCCTGAGTTAAGATGCACCGCTTTGCGGCGGCGTGTCTGGTTCAATTGCGAGAACCTTACACGACGCTGCGAAGCGGTGTCGGCTTGAACGAACTGTTAGGCGTCGCTTTTACGAGGTCCATGCATTGCGATCTCGTATATCTCTGCCAGCCGCTCATGGCTGATGCCGCCGCACTGTTCGATATGAAGCGGATGATCCGACTGAGATATCTCGATGTACGGACGGGTTCCCCTGTTGCGCTATTGCATGACAACGTGATGATTGAATGTGTCCGGGTAGCCTGGAAGTCGTGAGCCGAGATATCCCGCGAATGGGCCAATGTCTTCACGATCTTCAAGATGGAATGCTTTTGCCCATTCATCAAAGTCTTTTTGACTGAGGTCTACCCACGCGCCCCAAATGAACGGTTGATCTTCTCCTTGAACCGGAATCTCGATGCAGCCGCGAACCAAGAAACGCTTTCGGTCAACAATACAATCATCTGACCCGAGCTCAACTCGCTTGTGTCTTTCGCTCTTCGGAATCCATTGAGCGATTGCAGGCATGTCGAACCCAAAAGTGGGGATGCCCTCATGAATCTCATTACAGCAGCTGCATTGAAAGCGGAAAGCCATGTTTTTGACGCCTAACGCCTGAGTTAAGCCGGCCTGCGTAGCGGCCGAGTGTTGTGGTACACGTCACCGCATAAGCGAGGCCGCGAAGCAGGCTCGGCTTGAACGAATTGTTAGAGCGCACCTCACGCGGGCATGGTGACAACCACTTTGCCCTTTGCACGACCTTGTTCAACATAAGCGAGTGCGTCGAGCGTTTCATCAAAAGAGAATGTGCGATCTAGCACTGGACGAAGTGCGCCAGAATCATAGAGGTCGGCGAGAACCTTCAGTTGCGAGCCTTCTGGCCGCATGAAGAAGAACGCGTAACGAACACGCAGTTTTCTCGCCTTTGTACGGACTTTCCGGCTCAGGATGGCAATAACCGGTTTCAGAAGCGGCCGCCCAATTTGTGTGGCGAAATCTGGATCTGGTGGGCCCACTACGCTAATAGCAAGGCCATAAGGTTTTAAAATAGACAAGGATTTTGTGAGATTTTCTCCGCCGAGCGCATCTATCACAACGTCATAGTTGGAAAGACTTTTGGCGAAGTCCTCCTTTGTGTAGTCGATAACTTCGTTTGCACCTAAACCACGGAGTTTCTCCGCATCTTTGCCATTAGCCGTTGTTGCGACGTAAGCGCCTAGGTGTCTTGCCAGTTGAATGACCGTGGAGCCTAGACCTCCTGCGCCTGCGTGAACGAGAATTTTCTGGCTAGATTTCAGTTGTGCAATTTCAACTAGCATTTGCCAAGCCGCCAGCGCAACAAGTGGGATTGCTGCGGCCTGTTCCATGGTTAATGATTTTGGCTTTAAAGCAATGTCGCGCTGATTGATGGAAATGTACTCAGCGAAAGCTCCAATGCGCAGGTCCCGCGGTCGAGCATAGATTTCATCACCGACTTTGAAGTTTTCAACTTCGGACCCAACCATTGTCACTTGTCCGGACAAGTCGTGGCCCAAAACAAACGGCGTTTTGTACTTTAGTAGCAGCTTGAACTCGCCATCGCGAACCATCTTGTCGAGTGGATTGACGCTGGCGGCGCTCACCTTGACCAAAACATCCTGTGGCCCAACGCTTGGCATAGGGATGTCTGCTAGCTCTAGGCCGGCTTTGCCATATTTTTTGACAACGAATGCTTTCATGTGCGCGCTAACGCCTGAGTTAAGCCGACCTGAGTAGCGACACGGCGATGTGGTACACGTTACCGCATAAGCGAGGCCGCGAAGCGGGCTCGGCTTGAACGAATTGTTAGGACGCAGCTTTTGGCGACCACTGGTAATGGCGAATTCCATCGGAGCAGGCTAGTACGAGTTCGAGAAAGCGCTTTTCGCGTGTTGCGGGGCGTTTGGCGCTGATGACGACCGAGTTGACCTTGCGCCTGTAGCTCGGTGGAAGCTTTTCATAGAACGCCCAAGCCACGGCGTCTTTCCTGAAGTGTGCAACCTCAGCAGGCGAGAGTTCAGGAATATTTTGCTGTTCATAGGATGCGGTTGCTGAGCGCGCCGCAGTACGAAGAGAAAACGCGTCAAGCCCAGACTTCGTCATACGACCTTCTACCGCCAGCTCAGGAACTCGTTTTATGTTGACCGCACTCCAGCGAGATGTTGCTTTTCGGGGAGTAAAGCGAATCTTGTAATGCTCATCGTCTATTCGAGTTCGGACACCATCTATCCAGCCGAAGCACAATGCTTCATCTACAGACTGTGGCCAAGTCATAGCGGCCTTGCCGGTGTGGGTTTTCACAAAGCCAACGACAAGTTCCGTTGCGCTCTGGCTATTCTCCTCAAGCCAGTCACGGAATGCGGTAGCACTAGAGAAAAAAGTGGGACCCGTGGACATGGCTGTTGTGCGTCCTAACGCCTGAGTTAAGCCGGCCTGCGTAGTGGAGCCGGCGACATGGCAAGCTTAACCTGCCATGGCGCTGGTAGAGCGAAGCGGGTTCGGCTTGAACGAATTGTTAGGTGGCAGGCGATTACAGAGAGAAGTTTCCGGAGCGCTCTGGTTGATCGTCGACTTTAAGAACTCGTACGTTATACGAAACTCCACCAGGCATTGGCCACATGATGGTTTGACCTTCTCTTATGCCGAGTAGCGCGCTCCCTATCGGAGCCAGAATGGAAACCTTGTCGGTCGATCCATCGGCATCTTTTGGATAGACGAGCTTAAGGGAAAACTCTCGACCTGTATTTTCGACCCTGAAAGTCACAACCGAATTCATTGTGACTGTATCAGGTGGAATGTCTCTTGATTCGACAATTTTTGCGCGGGCTAGCTCTTCCTGTAGCTGTTCCTTCGCAGCAAAAGCTTGATCGGGGAGTGACTCAAGCAGCTGATCCAATCGATCGGCATCTAGCTTCGTAATTACGACATTTGGTTCTTTCATTTCTAGAACCTCTAGGAATAGTTGGTGCCACCTAACGCCTGAGTTAAGCCGGCCCGCCCGATGCGGTTCCGGTTGGTCCGAGACCGCGAAGTGGGCTCGGCTTGAACGAATTGTTAGGCGTGCAGCCCTTGATGTAGCAATGCTGAGTTTTTCGCTGGGTGAAACCCAAGGCCACATAGAACTTGTGCGACTCAGACCTTGTGATGCTTGATCGCACCCGTAAAGTCTCCACGCCGCAGCTAGTTGCCCATTCCTCAACATGCTCAACAAGGGTTCTTGCCACGCCACAGCGTCTTGCACTTGGAGCCACGACGAGAGCGACAACTTCGCAGAAAGCGCCGCTTTGAGCGAACAAACGCATTTCAGCGCTCAGGAATCCGACAACGTCATCATGACTAGCAAGTGCGACGACTTGGATCTTTGACTGATCTCGAAGGAGCATCTTCAAGCGCGACGAAAGCGTCTCAACGGTCCCAGCGAAGCCTAGCTCTGCGAGCAATGGCGCAAGCGGAAGAGCATCTTCTTCTATGGCAAATCGGATAGAAACTTCCACTGCACGCCTAACGCCTGAGTTAAGCCGGGCCGCGAAGCAGGTTCGGCTTGAACGAGTTGTTAGGCTGCAATCTACCAGACTTGGTTGTGGGCGGAGAACAGCCAGGAATCTTCCGGTGCTGCGTGACCTGGTGAGACGGTAGGACCGCCACGAACTAAGAGATGCAACGATGAGCATGCGTCACCAGACGCGTGCGATCCGTCCAGTTGAGAGCAGGGCGGCGAAGCCGCGCTGCGGAGCTTGCGAGCGTAAGGACTTTGTCCGAGCGCGATAATGAGAGGCCAGCTTTGATAAAGCTGTTATTGCAGCCTAACGCCTGAGTTAAACCGGCCTGCGTAGCGGCCGAGCGTTGTGGTAAACGATACCGCAATAAGCGAGGCCGCGAAGCGGGCTCGGCTTGAACGAATTGTTAGGCAGCAGGCGCTTTTCAGCATTCACAACAGCCTATCCCAGCGACCGTCTTTCGCTGCAATCTTGCTCAGCGCCTCTTTGGAAGCGAAATAACGAATCAGACCACAGTTCTTACAAACGACAGCCTTCATCTTGCCCGAGACAAATACCCCGCTTGCGCCTGGCAGAAGATCAGGCCCATAACCGCCTCTTGTGTCGATTCCGTTCTGAACAAGTAGATCTGTGCTGTCGCATTCCGAGCAGTTTTTTGCAATCGCCATTGAGCCTGATCCTGCTGCCTAACGCCTGAGTTAAGCCGGCCTGCGTAGCGGCCGAACGTTGTGGTACACGTTACCGCATAAGCGAGGCCGCGAAGCGGGCTCGGCTTGAACGAATTGTTAGGCGCAAAGCAGTTTGTAACGAATAACTAGGCGCCGGACTTGCGATTGCTTCTGAGTGAAATTATCAGAAAGCTCCATGTTAGGGCAGCACCTACAGCTAGGGTAATAGCTACACCAGGCAGTTCTGTCCAAAACCACTTCACTCCATTTTGATCGAAAGTGAAAGCAGCAGTGAGAAACGATAAGGATAATGCTGGTGCAAGTAGCTTTTTTGTTCTTGGCTTCATGACACTCTCCTTCTTTGCGCCAAACGCCTGAGTTAAGCCGACCTGAGTAGCGGCACGGCGATGTGGTACACGTTACCGCATAAGCCGGGCCGCGAAGCAGGTTCGGCTTGAATGAATTGTTAGGCACCGCCCCATGGGATAACAGTAGCAAAAACTGCAGTGTTGACCATTGCATGAGGGACTGCTGCGGCCCAGAAAGAGCGTGCGAATGAGACTCCCCGCCATGCCAGAGCTGCGGATGAGAATACAAAAAAGCCCCACACAGTACCGAAGAACCACATTGGGTATAGCAGGGCGTGAAGCCCACCCCAAGTCAAAGCGCCGATTAGTGCGGTTGCCCCAAGAGAAACGTTATTTCGGCGGAGAAAGCTTAGAAGCAGAAGTAGAAGTACCGTTTCTATGATGGGTGAAAAAACCACCATGCCAAGAAACGCGCCCAACCCAAACGACACATCTGGTACTTCCGTTTCAGCGGGCATTCCGAAAATTGCGGATGCGGTTGTAAGAAGTACTGCTGAGCCTAAAAGCGCAACCAATGCTGCTACGCAGACATAAGGCCAAAATCGGGTGGTCCGAGGTTGATATAAAGAGCGAATCAGATCCAAAGTGCGGTACCTAACGCCTGAGTTAAGCCGGCCTGCGTAGCGGCCGAACGTTGTGGTACACGTTACCGCATAAGCGAGGCCGCGAAGCGGGCTCGGCTTGAACGATTTGTTAGGCCGCTGACCGCCTTGTGTAGAGCCAGCCAAGCAATGCACCTACGACGCCACCCCAAACAAACCCTTGGATTAATCGTTGGCCGGTTACGTAGGCAGCTACGGTCAAAATTGCGGAGCCTGACAGCATGAACCATGCGACTTTGCTCTGACGAGCGACCTGCTTAGCTTTGATTGCTCGCTTGAGTTCGTACTCTTTTTGTACGTTGCGACCAGGCTCAAGAAGAGCCTCAGTGATCGCATCAATTTTCGCTTTGTCCATTAGCGAGATCCTTTGGCTGCGGCCTAACGCCTGAATTAAGCCGCGCCGCGAAGCGGCGTCGGCTTGAATGAATTGTTAGGCGGCATTATCCGACCTCATAGCCAGGGGGGTTGCCGCCATGCCATGCAATGGACTCTCGGAATACGTCCTCAAGCGAAAGGTACCAAGAGTTGTCCATGCCCATTGATTGATCCGCGCCATGCCAGAACATGCCCCACGGATATGAAGGGCCAAAGCCATGCTCAGAGTAGGCGAATGCAAGATTTGTATCTGGGTCATAAGCAACGATCCAGCATGGATAGGTCTGCCCAGGCTCACCGTAGTCCCAAGCAATCTGCTCTGAGCGTACTGGAACCAGTAGCTCTTTGATGCGAGCGACAAGGTCTGGCTGAGCAATGCGAGCCAACTGACTGTCGAGAAGCGCCTCAACGTTTGCGATAGAGATTGGCATGCCGCCTAACGCCTGAGTTAAGCCGGCCTGCGTAGCGGCCGAGCGTTGTGGTAAACGATACCGCAATAAGCGAGGCCGCGAAGCGGGCTCGGCTTGAACGAATTGTTAGGGCTCACTGCGAGGCTTTGCGGTGCCGTGGTTGATGTGTTCTGTAAGTGGCTCATCACACTCATGCAAGATCTCGCCGGTCTGCATGTCCACAACCTTTTCAACGTAACGATTATTGTCTTTGTCGATAGTGCGGTGAACACGCACAAGCTTCCCGTGCTTATGGCTATGCTCCACGCCCGAATACTCGTCTGATCTCAACTTCTTGGCGCTAGGAAGCGAAGGTCTCTTGAGCTTAACTCGATGGCCATCTGAGACAGCGACTCCGTCCGATAGGGACTCAAAGTAAGAGCGGGACGTCGCGCCGCAGTGTGGGCAAGGAATGCGAGGCTGATCCGGGAGGTCATCCGGTAGGTCTGCGCTACATTTTCCACACGACGTGCCTGACATCTATGTGAGCCCTAACGCCTGAGTTAAGGCGTGCCGCGAAGCGGCATCGCCTTGAACGAATTGTTAGGCTGCAATCTATCAGACTTGGTTGTGGGCGGAGAACAGCCAGAAAGCTTCCGGTGCCATGTGACCTGGTGAGGCGGTAGGACCGCTACGAACTAAGAGACGCAACGATGAGCATGCGTCACCAGACGCGTGCGATCCGACCAGTTGAGAGCAGGGCGGCGAAGCCGCGTTGCGGAGCTTGCGAGCGTAAGGACTTTGTCCGAGCGCGATAATGAGAAGCCAGCTTTGATAAAGCTGTTATTGCGGCCTAACGCCTGAGTTAAGCCGGACCGCTGCGCGGCACGGCGTGATGGTACACGTCACCATTTAAGCCGAGCCGCGAAGCGGTCTCGGCTTGAACGAATTGTTAGATGGCATGTTCTTTACGGTGGCGCTTACCTACAATTCCAACAATTTTTATCAAAGCGATCTCAAAAGTTTTGTTGTGCTCGTCGAGTACGCTTTGTAGGCTGCATCTTGCGATCTCTAGGATTGCCTCTCTCTGTTCCTGCGTTAGTCCTAGCGAGCCAGGAATCGTGAATTCGCATTTGATCGGTTCGCGGATCAGATCGTCTATGTGAGGCATCAACTCTTCGATCGCGCTATTGATTTGTTCTTGGCTGAGGCCAGCTTCGGCGTAGATGTCTCGGAAGCTCGACTCATGCTCTTGGCGAGACTTCTTGATGATCTTTGGAAACGGGATGATGTTGGTCATGCCATCTAACGCCTGAGTTAAGCCGGCCTGCGTAGCGGCCGAGCGTTGCGGTACAACTTACCGCAAAAACGAGGCCGCGAAGCAGGCTCGGCTTGAACGAGTTGTTAGGTTGAGCGGGTTTGATGAGCCTGGTCAGGAAATGATGCGGCCCGTGATCTTTGTGGCCGGAGCCGGGACGCGGAGCTTTAGATGCTGCCGAAGCAACATCTCGAACGCGAGGATGTTGGATGGCGACGGGCATGGCACGCGGGCGATGAACTTTCTGGAGAGTAGGGCGATCACCGCGGCCCGGCGCCCGCGACAGAGTTCCCGGATTTGCGGGAACCCTTGTCTCCGAAGGCGTGTGCGAGAAGTCGAACACAAACGGACGAATGGAACTCAGCAAGTCACGTTGTTCAACTGGCGCATTTACAAACCCGCAACCTAACGCCTGAGTTAAGCCGGCGAAGCGTAGTGGAGGTAAAACAGTGGCAAGCTCTTTTTTGCCACTGTTTTGCCGGAACGAAGCGGAGTCGGCTTGAACGAATTGTTAGGCAAATTTCTCTACCGCTGAATAAATTGGCTCGTAGTTCTCTCGCTTGAGCTGGCCGCCGAAAGGAAAACCTTTCTTCTTGGCTATTTCTTGTAGGGTTGAGTAGTAATTTGGCAATGTCTTCTCAATTGCTTCTTTGAGCAGAGGTGCAAAAGTGTCACGCGCGGTCTGTTCACGAACATTGGAAGAGAGCATTGATTCCCCAATTTCACGGAGCTTGCGAAAGTAGTTGTCACCGGTGGTTGAAATCTTTACGAAGTCATCCAGTCCAGGGCTTGGCGAATTCACATAGGAGGCCAGAGCGTCTTTAAGTTCTTTATACGCAGCGTCATTTCTATCGGACAGATCTCGTTCGTTCTGAAAGAGTCTTTGAGAGTGATCTAGGCGTTCTTTCTTGGAGAGAGAAAAGCGCGACGCGAAGAACCCAAGAAGGAATGTAGCGATCGGAACTCCGACCGCCACAAGATAGTTGGTTTCACATTGAGCCATTATTTCGACCTTGCTGCTCTCAAGAGCGTGTCAATGGAATCTGCTTCTGATGCGTATATGACTGTGTTGTAGCCATAGAACGTTGCTTTTGCAGCCATCGCGCCGGCTGCTTCTCGCTCAAGGCCTTGTCTGATGTATGCATCGGTTAGTTGTACCCAGCGCTCAATTTCAGTTGAATTTGGAGCTCTCGGAAGGCCGTACTTGATGTACAAGGAATGTGAGATATCTGCCATTGCTTTTCCTTCGGTTGGGGTGGTGTATCAGTATTTGCCTAACGCCTGAGTTAAGCCGACCCGCGGCGGGGCGGCGACTGGGTGCTAGCGTAGCGGAAAAGCACCCAGGCGACGCCACGATGCGGGTTCGGCTTGAACGAATTGTTAGGCGCGCTACCCACTAGAGTTGGCACGCCACGCTTTGTACTGTTGAGTGCCGTAAACACACAGGTCGTAGATGGTCAGAACAAGCCAAGTCAAACATTGCCAAATGAGCGGAACAAGATAGATCAGTAGCTGCACGGCAACAGCTACAACCGCCATGACAAGCATGGCCACCGCAACTGCAGCACCGGAACCTTTGCCCCAACTCTGGCGGTAGCTAAGGCCAGGAATACCGCTACGAAGGCTGAATCCCTTGGTGCCGATAGATCCGCTGCGGCTCCGATAGCTCATTGAGCCACCAGAGCCACTGGTGTTTAATCCCCAGCCGCCGCCTAGGTTTACTCGCCGCTGAAAACGAAATCCCATATGCGCGCCTAACGCCTGAATTAAGCCGACTTGTGTAGTGGAGGAAAAAGGTGGCAAGCTTTTTCTGCCGCCTTTTTGCCGCAACGAAACAAGTTCGGCTTGAATGAATTGTTAGGCCGCACGACTAAGAGCCGCGACGGCCGACCTTGCCTCACTATCTGGGCTAACGGAAGTCTCGAAATTCTCGAATGCAACGTAGTATTGCCAGAATCGATTAGGCGCCGCCTCAAATCCAGCAAGGGGCATTAGCTGGTTGAGCAGACCATTTGCCGTTATGAAATTGATCTGGCCGGCAAGGAACTTTGCACCGATGCTCTCCGCCAATGCCGAAAGGATCTCATCGGATGGAGAGTGCTGCTGATACCAGGCTTCGACAACGCCCGGATCTAGGTCTGCAGTCAGGTATGACTGAATCAGGTCATCGATGGACTTCATGTGCGGCCTAACGCCTGAGTTAAGCCGGCCTGCGTAGCGGCCGAACGTTGTGGTACACGTTACCGCATAAGCGAGGCCGCGAAGCGGGCTCGGCTTGAACGAATTGTTAGATGTTGCCGAACTGACTCTCATGCTCTAGAAAATCACCAATGGTACGGAACTGAAGAACATTGGCTGCGTATCCAACGAAAGGAACAACATGCAGCTCGGCCTTCCATTCCTTGCCACCCCGCGTGGTGCCGTATAGGTACACGTACGGCTCGTAATGACCCTCTGCGGCGGCGCGATCAAAGTTGATTTTCTTTGAATGAACAATCTTGTTGCACGCTTCACGTAGGCTCAGTGGCTCGGTTTTCGCTGATTGTTCAAGGAAGCCGCAAGCGTTCACAGGATGCTCTTCTGGGTCTGCCTCGCTTTCGTCCAGTACGAGCCTAGTGAAGACTGCCGATTGAAGAAGAATTCTTCCAGCTTCTTTCTGGAAGTACTTGTTCTCTAGCTCCAGAAAAGATTGAAGGACAACTTCTCTACCATCACCCTCTGTGTATTTGTCTTCAGGAAGTTCGTGGACCTTGCTGGAGCCGGCAAAGTAGTAGAGCAAACGGAAGAGATCCAACCTTAGAGTGTGTAAGTCGAACTCAAGATGCTTGTAGAAGCTCGGGTTTTCGGTCTCAGCCATACGAAAATCTCCAGCAACATCTAACGCCTGAGTTAAGCCGGCCTGCGTAGCGGCCGAGCGTTGTGGTAAACGTTACCGCAAAAACGAGGCCGCGAAGCAGGCTCGGCTTGAACGAATTGTTAGAGCCCAACTCCGAGTTCTTTATGGATGAGGGCTTTCTTGGCTTCATAAGCACTCTCAAGGAATTCTTTGAAGTCAGAGGATTCCTTGTCATCAGCCATTGATGCCGTTTGGCGAAGCACTTCGCTCAGCCAAGAATCATTTCCTTGGCGTGATTCGTCCAGTGCACGCAATTGTTCAAGATGTTTTTTAAGCGTTAATCTTCCTTGGGAGGAGTGGCCAGTCTCAACCCGCCTGTTGATAATGGACTGAAGTTCGTCGTGATCGGCTTCGCGTGAATTGGTGCCGAAGCGAACATAGATAGCATTCTTCCGAACGTCTATGCCGTCGGACAGCGACAGGAAGGGCAATTCTTTCGGCTCATCTTCAATCAGCAAGACCTGAAACGACTTCCCAACCAAGTCTCCGTAATCGGATGACTTGTAGTGGAAGTCAAGCACGAAGTATTTGAGCGGTTTTGGCAGGAACTTCTGAAGCTGCATGGCAATACTTGATTTATCAGCAAGTGAGATCAACCCGCAGGGTTCAAGTTTTCCTTCTTTATTTTGTGCCACGCCGACAACAATGGCTCCACCACCTGAGTTGGCAACAGAAAGTACGTGCCTTGCAAGCTTTGGTGAGTCAGGCCAATGTTCTTTAAAGTCAAGATGATCTGCTTCACCAATCGTGTTTTTCACAAGATTCCGTAAGTTCTCACGAGAAGGTTCGCTGAAGAAGCGTGCAAACTCTTCGTGTTGGTCCTTGGGGATCTTCATGTTGGGCTCTAACGCCTGAGTTAAGCCGGCCTGCGTAGCGGCCGAGCGTTGTGGTAAACGATACCGCAATAAGCGAGGCCGCGAAGCGGGCTCGGCTTGAACGAATTGTTAGAGCTCACCAAACTTCAATTGTGCTCTTTGATCTAAGTTTTATTCCCCAAGGGAACGCCCAATAGTTTCGATAGAGCAGTGCACCATGTAGAGCGCCCTGTGGGCTTTCAGGAATTGAAGTGCTTACTTTCACGAGGAAAGGTGCCGAGACTTCCCCATTCAAATGGTCGTGAACTAATTGCACGGAATTTATTCGTGGCAATGGATTGGCTTTAATTTCTGCATTGATCTCGCTGTACGCGTGATCTATGCACTCTGGAATAGCTTTTGTGGCTACGGAAAAGCCATAGAGCCAACCACTTGCGACAAGAAGAGCCGCGATGGCCCCAGAAATAAACGCTTTTTTGATTCGCATAAAACTTCCTTGTGAGCGCTAACGCCTGAGTTAAGCCGACCTGAGTAGCGGCACGGCGGTGTGGTACACGTTACCGCATAAGCCGGGCCGCGAAGCAGGTTCGGCTTGAACGAATTGTTAGGGCTTATTGCGAGTAGGCGGCGGCGGTGGGATATAACCATGCTCACGCTTAGGCTCATTGCGCGGCGGGGTTGTTGGTGGTCTTTGAGGCGGAGGGCTTGGGGGTCTCTGCGGTGGTGGATTGTTCGGTCTCTTTCCGGTCATGCCTTGTCTCCAGCTTGTTTAGGTTGTTGAAAACAAAAACTGCCATTGCAAGAACCCCAGCCATAAATGTGGTGGCCCCCAGAACGTTTAGTGTTTTCGTGATGGTGGAATATTTCCCGGGGGTTCGGTTTTCGTAAATTGTGCCGTCATCACAGCGTGCAATGTAATCGCGCAAAAGTTGGCTGCTCGTGTAATAGGAAATTAGAATAGCAATAGAACTTGTTGCCCAACACAGCCATGCGACGAGTAGCAGCCATGACGAAGTGACAGGTCCTGGGCCTGTAATGTCCTTGATAAAGATAAAGCTAATACCAAGCGCCCCGCCCGAAAGTGACAAGACCGTCTTGTCATAGTCCTCTTGGCTCTTACGCTCTGCCTCGATGAGAAGCTTGCGGTACTCAGGATCTACTGTCCGTTTAGGTGGCTTGATCTGAGAAGCAGGGGTGTCTGACATAAGCCCTAACGCCTGAGTTAAGCCGGCCTGCGTAGCGGCCGAACGTTGTGGTACACGTTACCGCATAAGCGAGGCCGCGAAGCGGGCTCGGCTTGAACGAATTGTTAGGCAACACCTGTCGGTTTGTAGCGGCGTTGAATTGCAAGCCAGTAGCCAATCCATGCCATTGGGAAATAAGACAACAGCAGGTCCAAAGCTATGAACCAGGTCGGTGCCGGAATCATTCGAGCAGCCATTACGCCGCCAATGAAGAAAAATGCACCTACCGTCATGGGTGGGATCCACCCAGAGCGAGGTGCAATTTTTGCAGCGACGAATGCTCCGGATAGCGTTCCAATTGCATGTGCAAGAAAAGGGAAAAGAAAGTGCTTTGGCTCAAGCAGGGGTAGTGCCGCTTTGATTCCTTCAGCTGTCGTCATATCAGCCCCTGAAGGAGGCGCAATCACGTCGGCGCTTATGGTTATGAGTCCCATGTTGACGACGCTACCAACAATTAGCCCAGCGATCACTGCTAGTAGTGCTTTCAAAAAGTGCACGACGTTCCCCCTGTGTTGCCTAACGCCTGAGTTAAGCCGCGTTGCTTTGCGGCACCAAATGGAAATTCGTGGCCAACGAGTGTGGTGCCGCGAAGCAACGTCGGCTTGAACGAATTGTTAGGCCGCTGGCCGTTACTTTTGGGCGCGCAGCTGTCGTATTGCTGCAGGTGAAAGCAGCACAGCTATCAAAATCAGTGCAAGGCTTCCAACCAGGATCGCTGGCCCCAACCAAGCCGGAGTCGTTTCTATAGCAGCACCAAAGATGCGCCCCAAAAGCACCCCAGTGACCCCGCCGCCCAAAGCGAGCAGCCACATGGCGATTAGCTTTTTTGGAGTGCCGATGGCTTTTGCTTCAGAGTCACTCATAGATTGCTTCCTGCGGCCTAACGCCTGAGTTAAGCCGGCCTGCGTAGCGGCCGAGCGTTGTGGTAAACGATACCGCAATAAGCGAGGCCGCGAAGCGGGCTCGGCTTGAACGAATTGTTAGGCCTGTGCGTCTAGTGCTGCCAACTCTTGTAGACGAATTCAAGGCTGTAGCCGTCTGGATCAAGCACATTGGCCGCGTAGTAACGTGGGTCGTAATGGAGCCGAGCTCCAGGCGCACCGTTATCCGTTGCCCCAGCTGCCATTGCTGCAGCGTATGCAGCGTCAACATCTGAGGTGCTGTCGGCTACAAAGCCGATATGAGTCGTTTGTCCTTCTGGTTGTCCGAGGCGTAACCAAAAAAACGTGCGTGAATTCGAGCCAAAGCCTTTCAGATCAGGATGTCCAATGGGGCCTTGAGAGCCGTCGTAATCGAGCCTGTCCGTGATGCCAAGAGGTGCTAATGCTGCCGTGTAGAACGCGATTGAACGATCGAGGTCACTTACAGATAAAAATACGTGGTCAAGCATAAGTGTCCGAAGGTATGTGCACAGGCCTAACGTCTGAGTTAAGCCGCGTTGCTTTGCGGCACCAAATAGGAATTCGTGGCCGACAAGTGTGGTGCCGCGAAGCAGCGTCGGCTTGAACGAATTGTTATGTTGCAGTGTGCCTTTAGCGTTTCAGACGCGCAACAGACGCAGCGCCCGCGCAGCTTGACGAGCAGGCGCGCCGGAGAACGAAAGACGAGCGGGGCGAGAGCGTTGGCCGAAGAACCGCTTGTACTCATAACAGACTGACAGTTGCCCGCTCTGCCGCCTCTGAGTTTGAGGTTGTTGCCAACTGCAACATAACGCCTGAGTTAAGCCGACGCGCGTAGCGGAGCCAACAACATGGCAAGCTCTATCTGCCATGTTGTTGGTGTAGCGAAGTGCGTTCGGCTTGAACGAATTGTTAGGCTGTGGATCGGTTCTGCGGACGGAGGTTCCGCTCGATTCGGATAATGATCGAGAGGAAAACAATCAACAGAAAGATGCCAAACGCAGACGCGGCCATGTAAAGGTTCCGTTGTGACTGGGCTTTCTCAGCCAGATATGAGTCTTGTTTCGCTTGGTTCGCCGTTTCTGTCTCGGTAATCTGGCGATTAAATTCTTCTGTGAAGGAATTTACGATTTGATCAATTGCCGGGCCGGGTTCATTCAATTTTGCGTATGCGATTAGATCTTTGTCGGCCAGAAGTAAATCAATGCTTTCTGACAAGTTCTTTGCGTATGCACTCTTTATCTCAGCCGACTCGTATGTGCTCGCACGCTCTTTAACGAAATCTGCGAGGCGGTTAGAGTCGATGTTGTACTGGCCAGCGAAGTGTGTATCAAAAAATGTCTTTATCGAAGCGCCAGCGTGGTTGTAATAGCTTTGATTTGGGTCAGTTTCAGTTCCGGATGGAGAAGTTGCTCCTGGTTGAGAATCGCTCACAGATAGAATAGATTTCTTGAGCTCAGATTGTGAAACGGCTGGTGTTGCTTTAGTTGGCTCCGGGGGCGGACTAAGTGCGTCCACGGATCGGACAGCTAGCAATGCAACGGCAACCAGCAGAATGCCGGCAACTAAGATGACGACAAAACGCAAGATTGCGAGATAAAAATCTTCTAGTTTCTGCAGCATACGAGCCTCCCCTAGCTCTTTGGTTGATTAGCGATGGAACTTCTACCACAGCCTAACGCCTGAGTTAAGCCGGACCGCTGCGCGGCACGGCGGTGTGGTACACGTTACCGCACTAAGCCGAGCCGCGAAGCGGTCTCGGCTTGAACGAATTGTTAGACCGCGGATCTGTGCTTATTAAACCTGAGCCAAGCGAGCCGAATTGAGGAGATGAGCGCTGTCGCGACCGAGGCGATCAAAATTATGGCGTAGCTAATAAAGATGGGCTCATATGGCGAAGATGTGCCGCCGAGGTTGCCGAATGCTGCCAACAGCATGAAGGGAACAGCTGCGATGCAAAATACAACGATGGCCCCCGATATTGCTGACAGCCTGTGCGCGCGCGTCGTGCCCTGTGCGCCCATGTAGATTGCGGATATGCCAAGCGCCGAAATCAGCAGAATGAATAGTGTATAGATGGAAAACATAATGCTCCATTGTGCTGGACAAGCGGTCTAACGCCTGAGTTAAGCCGGCCTGCGTAGCGGCCGAACGTTGTGGTACACGTTACCGCATAAGCGAGGCCGCGAAGCGGGCTCGGCTTGAACGAATTGTTAGGCGCCATGCCCGCGCTTAATGACGGGCAGCTTGTAGCGCATAAATTTCGTGTAAACCAAGTACCAGAGCGTAGAAAATTGCAAGAGCAGCAGGCCCCATGAAGCGATCCCTGTTGGTTCTAAGACAGCGCTTACCAGCTCAAATAATAAGAATACGATTAGGAGTGACAGGTAAGCTTTTAAATCTGGACGTCTGATTGCATTGAGAGAATTACATTCCGGGCAACGCAGAACACCCAGTGGCTCCGCTTCATGGCTTCGAGCGAGATGATCGCCTACGGCTTTGTTGCAGTTGCCACAGATGTACTTCATGAGCGCCTAACGCCTGAGTTAAGCCGGCCTGCGTAGCGGCCGAGCGTCGTGGTAAACGATACCGCAATAAGCGAGGCCGCGAAGCGGGCTCGGCTTGAACGAGTTGTTAGGTTGAGCGGTTTTGATGAGCCTGGTCTGGAAATGATGCAGCCCGTGATCTTTGTGGCCGGAGCCGGGACGCGAAGCTTTAGATGCTGCCTAAGCGACAACTCGAACGCGAGAATGTTGGAAGGCGACGGGCACGGCACGCGGGCGAATGATTTGCTGGAGAGTGGGGCGATCACCGCGGCCCGGCGCCCGCGAGAGAGTTCCCGGATTCGCGGGAACCCTGTCGCCGAAGGCGTGTGCGAGAAGTCGAACACAAACGGACGAATGGAACTCGGCAAGCCACGCCGTTGAACTAGCGCATGTACAAACCCGCAACCTAACGCCTGAGTTAAGCCGACTTGCGTAGAGGAGCCGGCGACGTGGCAAGCTTAACCTGCCACGGCGATGGTGGAACGAAGCAAGTTCGGCTTGAACGAATTGTTAGGCGGCGTATCCACGCCAGATAGACGCGATGATAAGGCCGCCAAGGGCAAGAGATGCAACTCCTATGAGCGGCAAATAGGCGAGTGCTTTCGGAACCGAACGACGAGCAATGTTGTCGTGCACCTTCCAAGGTAGAAAAATCATCAGAGCAGTTGTTCCGAGAAGCACCCAACCGAGAATCTTGAACAGAAGCGGGTAGGGCATGCTTGAAGCAACCGCCACGAAAGAAGCGCCGACAACCAATCTAACGGCCAGTTCGGTGTAATGCCTAGCACGGGTTTTGGCGAACCCAAGTAAGAATTTACCAACAAGCTTTGGCGAAACAAAAGCGGCCACCCCAAGAATCATGAAATAGAAGCTGGTGAGCAAGATGATTGCATTAGCGGCTAGTTCAATCATTGACGTAGTTTTTCAGCCGCCTAACGCCTGAGTTAAGCCGACCTGTGTAGCGGCCGGGCGGTGTGGTACACGTTACCGCACAAGCCAGGCCGCGAAGCAGGTTCGGCTTGAACGAATTGTTAGGACTCATCGCCAGGTACTGTCGAGTAGACACAAATGGTGCCCGGCCATTGCCCCAAATGGCCGTGCCCTTTTGCGTGGTAGACGCCGCGCAGAGTGACAGGCTGTCCGTGGAGTGCCTCATCAACACCCAATGCCCATAGCCCCTTGCTGAAATCGGAAGCGTATGGATCGTCGGGGTCCTGCTGGTCTGGGAAAACGGCGCTGTACTCAGAAGCCGAGTAGTAGTAGCCAGAAGTCTGGACTGCCTTGCCATCGAAGCGTGTGGGGCTAGAAATGAGGTTGGCGATCTCGGCACGCTCATAGATTCCAGATGCTATAGGGCAACCATAGGCGGATAGACGATCCAGTGCTTCTGCATCGACTTGTACCCTATCGCTGCCGCAGCCGCTGAGCAGAATTGCACTCAGGGCTGCTGGGAAAAATCTCATGAGTCCTAACGCCTGAGTTAAGCCGGCCTGCGTAGCGGCCGAACGTTGTGGTACACGTTACCGCATAAGCGAGGCCGCGAAGCAGGCTCGGCTTGAACGAATTGTTAGGTGCGGGAGTCTTCCTCGCCGGATTTGTGTACGAAGCTGGTGATACAGGCGCTAACTCCTACACTCTCTGCCGGTTCGACTATGCGAGCAAGGTTGGCTGGCTTTCCAGAAGAATCACGAATTACTTTAATGTTATTACCGTCAACCTCTAGCCATCTGAGAATCATTTCGGTTAGATTTTTCAATTTCTCAGTTTCAGTCTTGAGTTCATTGCCTGCGCGCTTGTAATAATGCTTCGATACGAGCCACGTAATTGCGGCGCCAACGAGTACTGAAATGATGGTTTCAACCATTGGGAGCACCTAACGCCTGAGTTAAGCCGGCCTGCGTAGCGGCCGAACGTTGTGGTACACGTTACCGCATGAGCGAGGCCGCGAAGCGGGCTCGGCTTGAACGATTTGTTAGGCCGCTGACCGCCTTGTGTAGAGCCAGCCAAGCAATGCACCTACGATGCCACCCCAAACAAACCCTTGGATTAATCGTTGGCCGGTTACGTAGGCAGCTACGGTCAAAATTGCGGAGCCTGACAGCATGAACCATGCGACTTTGCTCTGACGAGCGACCTGCTTAGCTTTGATTGCTCGCTTGAGTTCGTACTCTTTTTGTACGTTGCGACCAGGCTCAAGAAGAGTCTCTGTGATCGCATCAATTTTCGCTTTGTCCATTAGCGAGATCCTTTGGCTGCGGCCTAACGCCTGAGTTAAGCCGGCCTGCGTAGCGGCCGAACGTTGTGGTACACGTTACCGCATAAGCGAGGCCGCGAAGCGGGCTCGGCTTGAACGAATTGTTAGGCTGCAATCTATCAGACTTGATTGTGGGCGGAGAACAGCCAGGAACCTTCCGGTGCTGCGTGACCTGGTGAGGCGGTAGGACCGCCACGAACTAAGAGACGCAACGATGAGCATGCGTCACCAGACGCGTGCGATCCGACCAGTTGAGAGCAGGGCGGCGAAGCCGCGCTGCGGAGCTTGCGAGCGTAAGGACTTTGTCCGAGCGCGATAATGAGAGGCCAGCTTTGATAAAGCTGTTATTGCAGCCTAACGCCTAATCGATTTTGAATATGCCGGATAGTGCCATACAGGTCTAGCCTCATAGTTCACATACATCCAAACCCTACCCAAAAATCCGGCTTATTCCTATCTCGACTTGCCTGCAGCTCCGGCATCGTACGTGTTATGCGATGCGGAGGGGGTGTAATGGAATTAGGACCACGGGATGGAGATGTAGTACGGAAGTTGTGGGGGCG